>WNGO01000173.1_pt1 | contig 39548 bp, 38 predicted proteins | sample 5400511 | NCBI WGS metagenome assembly WNGO01 (sample SAMN13153380, study PRJNA577476) | soil metagenome | isolation source: 20 cm soil or saprolite under Garry oak tree replicate 2 | place: USA:California | collected 2016-06-15 | reverse complement strand
CCGAGGCCTACCAACGTCTGATCTCTGGCGGACAGACTCTGGTAAAGGTTGGGATGATCAGAGATTCGCGTTTGCGGCGTTGAACAACTTGTAAGAATGAGGGCTCCCCCGGCGAGGGCGAGCGTCGATGCGCCAAGGTAGAATCGACGCTTCATGCTTTGAGGAAATCACACCGGCCGGCAACTTGGCAAGCGAAACCGTGCACCTCCTTGATTCGGCGTGGCGTTGCCGATAGCTGATTCGTATCGACGCAGAATAGAACGAAGTTGTTCACCGGCCTTATGGCGGCGGCGGCGGCAGGTATTGGAAGAAAACAACTCTGCCATTAGAGAAAGTGACCCCTTTGGACAGGTAAGGGAACTTCGGCGGGATGTACGACCAATCGAATGGGCCGTAATAGTAGGGCACGCCATAGCTTGGAAAAGGTGTGTCGTAACGCACGTACATCCACGTTTCGGTCGGGCGACCACGCCTTTCGCCCGGGATTTTCCGATCTGGTGCACCCCAGGCCAACCATTCCGCGTCCATGGTCATACCAGGTCGAATCTGTCCTTGACTTACCAGTGCCTGGTCCCTGGGAGAGAGACGCTGATAGATCTCCGGATTTTTGGAAATGCGCGCTTCAGGGGTGGCACAACCGGTTAAAATCACTGCACCGGCTGCTATGCCAAATGTCAGCGCGATGGACGCGACTCGACGCTCCATGGTGTTGATCATACGTTCGCTCCATATCGAGTCAATCAATGTGGGTTGTTGATTCACCACCGCCTTCTCCGTAACGTTTCACGCATGCAGGATCGCTACGGCCATCGGATCTCTTACTTGCGCGTCTCGATCACCGACCGGTGCAATGAACGCTGCACTTACTGCATGCCGCAGGAATTGCAGGAATGGTTGCCTCGCGAGGGAATTTTGACTTTCGAGGAAACGCTGCGGCTGATTCGCATCGCGGCTGATCTGGGCGTTTCGAGAGTGCGAATCACGGGCGGAGAACCACTAACCCGGCGTGACGTGATCACTTTCATTCGGAAAATCCCTGAGATTTCGGGTATCAAAAGCATCGGTCTTTCCACGAACGGGACGCTGCTTGCGCGCGAAATCGAATCGGACACGAGCATGGCGGCAGCGCTGCGGCATGCCGGCGTGCAATCGGTTAATGTTTCGCTCGATACGCTCGACCGGGACGTCTATTCGAACATCACCGGCCGGGATTTTTTTGACCAAGTTCTCAGGGGGATCGACGCCGCGATCGGCGCAGGCTTTGATCAAATCAAATTGAACACCGTTCTGATGTGTGGCCGAAACGAAGATCAACTGATCCCATTGGTAGAATTCGCCGGAGAGCGCAACTTGATTCTGCGTTTTATCGAGATGATGCCAGTGAGCACGACCGACGTTCTCGATGAACATAACTTCATGTCGGTTTTTGAAGCGAAAAAGCTAATCGAATCGTGTTACGGAAATTTGATCCCGGAGACGGAATTCCGCACGAATGGTCCGGCTACCTATTATCAAATTCCCGGGCGCGGACAACGCATTGGCTTTATCGGGGCGATGACGAATCTGCATTTCTGCGAAAGCTGCAACAAACTTCGCCTGACGTGCGATGGGAAGTTGCGCCCATGTCTTGGCAGCTATTTGGAGTTCGACATCATGAAACCGCTGCGGGCTGGCGCGAGCGATGAGGAGCTTAAGCAATTCTTTCTCAACGTTGTCGAGCGCAAACCTGAGCAGCACGATTTCAGGGACAATTACCAACCCAATCGCAAGATGATTGCCATCGGTGGCTGAACGATGAATCGTCTTTCTCATCTTGCGTCCGACGGCCGAGCGCAAATGGTGAATGTCTCTGCCAAGCCGATGAGCGTGCGAAGGGCTGTCGCCGTCGGCAAAATTCGGCTACAACGGGAAACGCTCGCTGTGATTAGCAAAGATGAAATCGCGAAGGGGAATGTCTTTGCGACTGCGCGGATTGCGGGCATCCAGGCCGCAAAGCAAACGGGTCATCTAATTCCGTTGTGCCACACGCTGCCGTTGAGTGAGGTCAAGATTGATATTATTGCCGCGCGCGACGGCGCGGAAGTCACCTGCACCGCACGGACAGTTGCGCAGACCGGAGTCGAGATGGAAGCCCTCGTCGGCGTCGCCGTCGCGTTACTTACGATTTACGACATGTGCAAAGCGGTGGATAAAAAAATGCACATCGCCGACGTGCGGCTTGTTGAAAAGACAAAAGCCTGATGCAGATCGTTTGTGGTATAATCACCATCTCGGATCGCGCCAGCGCGGGGGATTACAAGGATCTGGGCGGTCCCGCGTTGAAGGCCGCGGCGCAAAAGGCAGGCTGGCAGGTTCTCGCGGACGCGGTTGTGCCAGATAACGCAGCTAGGATTCAAGAGGCGATCCGCTCGTTCTCGACACAAGGCTGCGGTTTGGTCCTGACGACTGGCGGCACTGGGATTGGACCGCGCGATGTCACCCCGGAAGCGATCCGTGGGATCATGCGTGTCGAGCTCCCAGGGTTCGGAGAAGTGATGCGCGCCGAGTCCATGAAGATCACCCCGAATTCAATCCTATCGCGTAGTTTGGCTGCGATCGTCGATCATGCTTTGGTAATCGCGCTTCCAGGAAAACCGAGCGGCGCTGTGGAATGTCTTGGGTTCGTGAAAGGTGCGATCCCACATGGAGTCGCTCTCGCACAAGAAACGCCGACATCGTGCTGACCGCGCAATTTTTCAGCGGCTGTTGAATTCAGTCGGGATAAGTAAGGAGTCGCATTAACTGTCTTCCGTAGCCGCTCAGCTGCGCGTTTGCGCCGCGGCCAGAGACTATGTCCCGAGTCAGATAGGAGTAGTCGATCGAGCTGTTTTTAACGTAAGTCAGCTCCGGTTGAGTCACGCGTTTATCGCTGGGTTCAATTTTAAGCGGCACACCAGAACGCGCGAAAGAAACCTCCCATGATGATTTTTCGTTTCGTTTCCCTGCCCCCAGAATCCAGGGATAAAGTCTTGGCAAGTCGAAATGATGCGATTTAGGCAGGGTCACCCTGTAGAATATTTCTTCACCACTAAGAAACTCGGGAATTGTAAGAGACGGATTCTTGTGAAGCGCCAGGTAAAGCCGCGCAATGTCGAGCCCGGCGAGATTCAAACCGTTGTAAATTCCGTTGTGATTCGGGTCGTTCCTGAAGAATGCGTTATGCCATGCCTCGAATTGACGGCTGAACATCAGGTCCAATTCCAAATGCAGATGCGCGCGCTCCTGGTTTAACCCCGTTCCGGTGTAGCCCATCACTGCGATGCGCTGGCCACGTTTCGCCACGTCACCGGGCTGCACTGCGATCGAGCTAAGGTGCCCGTATAGGCTGTAGTAGCTCGAGCCGCCCCACTGATGCTCGATTACGACATACTTCCCATAGTTCGAATAGCCGGGCACAAGATTGGTGTGAACGACTTTCCCGTCGGCAATGGCACGTACTTCATCGAGCGGCTCACCGCGTGGATCGCGGTGTAAGGGCCGAATGTCGACTCCTTCGTGAAAGCGCGTGTAAACGATGCCACCAGCTGTGTCGGTGGGATCGCGCACAAAGCCGTATTGGCCGCCCTCCCACGGCGTCGATTTAGCACCTTTGTAATTGCGCTCGACGTACTGATAGAAGGCGGGACCATCGCCTGAGAAAAGGGCGTCGTTATCAGTGGGTAGGACCAAATCCAACACCTGGCTCTGCGCGATCTGAGTCGTCATGGTGATTGATAAAAAAGCAGCGCCAATTGGAGCAGCGGATAATCGCATGGCGGATTAATGCGATTGACGTTTTTGTTGGCCGATTTGGCGCCAGTCTTTTTTCATCAAGTCAATGTCGACTCCGGTTAATCCGGAAGGAATGAAAATCTTCCCGTCAGAGACGCGCTTATCGACTTGCAGTTGAGTGATGAGTCGGCCATTAACGAACACAAAGAGGAAACCGCCTCGGCGCTCCACGCTCAAGGTATCGAGGACGACGCGTCCGTGTTCGTCCAGTTGAATCAGCGCACCATAAGTTCCATCCTGCGCCGGATAAGCGGAAAACGCTGTAACATCTTGCTCCGAAATCCATGGCATCTTTTCAATGGCCACGTTTTTGCCCGATATCTGGCCGCGAACTGATGTGGCGAATACCTCGGTGTCCTGCGAGTTCGCTTGTGCATGCACTCGGAACGTGCAATGCCGTTGTTTCGCTACGCCATCGGCCAGCGCGAAAACGAGGCAGAGTGCGAATACACTGAGAGTTCGCATGCCGATTGATAAAGGGTTTGACAGGAATTTTGCAACCCAGAAAGCTTTCGGCGCTGGAACCCCATTCATGAAACGCCGCATCATTTTGCTTCTTTTGGTTCCTTTTCTGGTCGCAGACATTTTTGGCCAGGGTGGCTCGCCGACATCGACTCCGGTGCGGAGGCGCGGTTGGTTGAGCCGCATTCTCCATCCATTTTCACCCGAAGTGGTCTTCCAATACAAAGATCCTAGGTTACGTGGGCTTGCACTCGATCTCCAAATCACGCCGCAAACCGTAAAGCTCTCCGAGGTTCGTCAGCTTGGAGTAAAGGTGACGCTGTCAAATCTGTCCAAGCGTCCTGTGGCGCTCGACTTTCCGACGAACCAGCGGATCGAAATTTACCTGATGGATTCCGCAGGGAACCTCCTGACAAAATGGTCCGACAACCACGCTATCACCGAAAAACCCGCCACGATCCTGATCAATCCTCAAGAGCGAATCGAATACAGCGAAACAATCGCGACGCGCGAGCTCACACCAAACAAAGTCTTTATTGCCGAAGTCTTCTTTCCCCAATATCCGGAGCTGCGAATCCGCCAAAAATTTCTCGCTGTGCCTTGAGGGCAGGCGATGGAGTGATGGAGTAATGGCTTCTGACACACTCGCACCACTGCAACACTCCAATACTCCAATTCTTCTCTTTTCCGATTACCACACGCATCCACAGGGACATCGCGTGCAACGGTACACACAGGAATTGCTTCAACCATGGGCGGACTCAGCGCGCAAATTGGGCCTAATCGATATCGCTTTTACCGATCACGATCGGTATCACGCCGGAATCGACTTCGATGAAATTGATCAATTGCGGGAAAGAAATCCCGATCTGCGAATTCGAGCCGGCATTGAGCTAGATAACGATCCCATCCATTCGGCAGCCGGCCGAAACTGGATTGAGAAGCACTGGGACAAGCTGGACTTTGTCCTGGGCTCAGTTCATTTCCTCGACCGCCCCGATCAGATGTTCGACAGCGTGCCTGATGGCGCCGCGCAATTCGAGGGCCGTGATATCGACGCTGTATATGCAGATTATTTTCGACGTGTCCGCGAAATCGCAGCGACCGGGCTGGTTGATTGCCTCGCCCATCTCGATCTCATTAAAATCCATGGTCATCGGCTGAGTGGAGAGATCGGCAGTTTGATCAATGAAACGCTCGATTTAATTCGTGCGCGGAACCTGGCGATTGAACTTTCCACAGCTGGGTGGCGCAAGCCGGTGAATGAACTTTACCCAAGCGACTCGATCATTGTGCTCGCAATGAACAAGAATATTTCTTTTACCACTGCCTCTGACGCGCATTCACACGCGCAACTGGGCGACAAGTTTCCGATCTTAGCGCAGAGAATGGCGACGCTGGGGATTCAGCAGGTGTGCGTTTTCGAAAAGCACAATCGCACGCAACTGCCATTATAACTGAAGATCAAGCTGCGACCCTCCGTCGGGTGAAAACGCCTGTGCTGTTTCGGAAGGAAGCGGTAATGAGAAGCCCACACGCTGGGCGAGACGTTGGCAGGTTTCAGGTGCGAATCCCTCGAAGTGGTTGCTGGCAAATGCCCAGACATTCCGCACTTCGGCAAGATGCCGCTCGATCTTGAGAGACCAGCTTTCCAGGGCGGCTTCACGTTTCCACAGCAATTTTTGATAACGATGGATGTGGCCACCGTCAACGTCGTATTTTGTTGTGTAGTCGCCGAGCAAACGCAAATACAGAAAATCGGTAGTGCGTGGCAGAAATTCAAAGGGGGCAAGATTTCGTTCGTTGAGCGGAGTGCTATCGGCCCAAACCCAGCAAATGCGATATTTTTCCAACAGCCGAATAAATTGCGGTCGATGCCAGCCGGCATGACGAAACTCAATCGCAAAACGGAAATCTCGTGGCAGTTGTGGGAGAAACTTTCGGAGCGCCGGCTTGTCGTCCTTTGGGGTCAAGGAAGGCGGGAGTTGGATGAGAATAACCTGGAGCTTTGGTCTTAGTGACTCGATGGCGCGCAGAAATGACTTTAGTTCGACCGCACAATCATGCAGCCGGCGGATGTGTGTAATCTGACGGGGAAGCTTGCAAGTGAACCGAAAAGCAGTGGGAGTCATTTCGACCCAACGACGGACGATATCTTCAGTCGGAGCAGCGTGGAAGGTAGAGTCCACTTCAACCGCCGCGAGATAGTTAGCGTAAAATTCGAGCCAGCGTGACTCCGGCAGCTCCGGCGGGTAAAAAACACCACGCCAGTCTTGAAAGCTCCATGCGCACGAGCCGATTCGAATTTTCTGCTGATCAGTCAGATTCAAGGGAAATTAGAAAACTAGTCAGTTTTAGTCCCTGGGGAAAGCTTTCCCCTCTGGCAGATTTGGCGAATATTACGGCCGGCTGCGTCGTACCGGCGACTGCTCAAACTTGACTGGCCAGATAAGTTAACTACGCTGCCCCACCCGAATGCAATTCGTTATTCGCGTCTTTTTAGTTCTCGCTGGCGCCCTGTTTCTCTTGCCTGAACCGGGCGTTGGCTCCGTTGTCTTCCAACCGGGGAAAAAAGCAAAATTCGTAGCGCCGGGCGAAGAAGAGATAAGCGGGAATGCCGCGGAGCTATTTCAGATCGGACAAACTGCTGAAAAAGAAGGTAACATCAAACGCGCGATCAAAGCTTACAAAAGCCTGGTTAAACGTCACCCAAAAGATGCACTGGCGCCCTCCGCGCTTTATCGCAGCGCTCAGTTGCAGGAACAGGTCCACAACTATACACCGGCGGCCGAAGCATTTCTCCAGTTGGTAGAACGATATCCAAGTAGTCCCAATTTCGAGCCAGCGATCGAGGCGCAGTTTCGCATCGGCGAAATTTACCTTAACGGAAAAAAACTGAAGGTGCTCGGGATTCCCATTGCGTCGGCATTGGACCGCGCGGTGACTATTTTCGCCAATGTTGTTCGTACTGCGCCCTATGGAAAATACACAGCGCGTGCGCAGTTTGACATTGGTCTTGCGCGAGAGAAACAAGGCGCCAACGATGCGGCCCTGCAAGCTTATCAGGCGGTGGTGGACAAGTTTCCGAATGAACCGATCGCAGTGGATGCGCAGTACCAAATCGGTTACATCTGGTTCACCGCGTCCCAAACGGGCACGAAGGACGCCGCCGCGGCATCCAATGCCAAAACTGGGTTCCAGGATTTCCTCTTCCATTATCCCAAGAGCGAGAAAGCAGCGCAGGCGCGCGCTAACCTGGATATTCTCGAGCACAAGCAAACGGCCAGCTCGTACAAGGTTGCGAAATTTTACGATAAACAAAAATATTATCGCGCTGCCGTCATCTACTACAACGAGGTCATTCGTCAGCAGCCCGGATCAGAGGAAAGCAATGAAGCCAAGAAACGGATTGATCAGTTGCGCGCAAAGTTCGGCGAGGCTGCGCTTCAGCCGGCTTTGCCCGTAGCACAAGGTGGCAAGAAAAAAGGTGAAGCGCATGGAGCACCGACTGCAGGAACCGGCTCTGCCAAGCCGGGTGCAGCAAATAACGAAGCGCCCTTACCTGCGCCCGAGACTGATTCTTCGCTGCCGCCGCCGGCTTCTCTTGCGCCCGATACTACGACTGCCCCTGAACCGCTGCTGCCTCCGCCGGGGACGAGCACAAGTTCGGATACATCGCCCCCTGCCGACGCCTCGGCCTCTCCCGAAGCGTCCGCCTCACCGGCGCCTTGAAAGCCTCGTTTGCGACTGTAATCTGTCTGGCCTTGAGTGGCTGCCTTGGCTATCACGTCGGGCCGGTGAAGCCATACTATCTGCGTGACGTTCACACCATCGCGGTGCCGACTTTCAAAAATCGCACTCTGGTCCCACGCATTGAAGTTTTGATCACCGATACTGTAATCAAACAATTGCAACAGGACGGGACCTTTCAGATTGCGACCGGAGACAACGCGGACGCTACTTTGAATGGTGAGGTATCCCGCATCAACCGCCTGCCGGCGCGTTCGGTGCGTGGCAACGTATTGGCCACAACCGAATTTGCTCTTACGTTGAACGTAAGGTATTCGGTAACCGGAAAAAATGGTGAACAGCTGGCACCGCCGAGCGAAGCGGTAGGAACGACGAGCTTCTTCGTGAGTAGCGACGTAACCACTGATGAACGGCAAGCCTTGCCGCTGGCCACTGAGGATCTCGCCACCCGATTAGTTAGCCAAATAAGCGAGGGTTGGTGATGAGCGATGAAGGGGGAAGAAAGGCTTTGGACGATCCTCAACGACAAGCTGGATACTCTACGTGCCACAAATCGCTTGCCTGAGGCGATTCGCATTGCCGAAACCGCTGTTGAGATCGCGAAGCGTGCCTTCAAGGGGAACGAGACTCCACTTGCCATCAGCTTCGAGAAGCTAGGCCAGCTACTCGAACAAAAGGGAGATTACACCGCGGCCGAGGCAAACTTGCTGAAGGCGCATGCAATCCTGGAAAAGGCAAAACCACCCGACCAGCATGCCATCTATCGCTCGGCCCGGCGTCTGGCATCCCTGTGCGATGGCCTCGGCCAATCTGAAGAGGCCGTCAATTTTTATCAGAAAGCAATAGCCGCCGGGACGCAGATCGACGACGTCCCTTATTCCGATATCGGAACGATGTTAAACAACATTGCGCTGATCCTGCGCAAATCGGGCCGGCAAAAGGCGGCGGAGCCATGCTATGTGCGTGCTTTAGAGATTTATGAGAAACAGCTCGGGCCTGACCACCCCGATGTTGCGTCGGTGCTAAACAACCTGGCGGTGTTTTACACGAATGAACGCCGTTACACTGAAGCCGAGAAGATTCATCTTCGCGCGCTAGCCATCCGGCAGAAATTGAATCCACGTCCCCTTGCCGACATTGCGCAATCCAAATGCAACCTGGCGGTAGTCTATCATTCGCGCGGTGATTACGCGAAAGCGGCAGAACTTTATCAATCCTCGCTAAAGGCGTGGGAAGAGGTGCAGGAGAAGCCCTCCAAGGATTACGACATCGTGGTTTCGAATTATGCCGATCTTTTGCGTTCTATTGGTCAGGTACGCAAAGCGCATCAGTTGGAGGTTCGCGCGCGCAAGAGGCGTTCAGGTTGATTTATTCAGACGTCGCTGGTTCCATTCTGTCGTAGCATCCTCGATTAAACCTTGCAGGCCGGTTGGTGAACACGCATGGTACCGCTGCTGCCTTTGCTCGCGTGGCGGAATCGGCAGACGCGTACGGCTCAGGACCGTATGGGGAAACCCGTGGAGGTTCGAGTCCTCTCGCGAGCACTAAACCCACTCCTACCTGCAATGAGCGACAAATACAGCCGCTACAATGCGGTTAATCAAAAGTTACTTCGCAGCTTTCCTTCTGGCCGCCCAACGCGCCTTCATTAGCTCGGAGAGTTTCCTTCGTCCGGCAGGCGTGAGTGTGCCTCTTTTCTTACTAGAGACTGTCTTCTTGCCAGCCGCCCTCCTCCTTGCCGCCCAGCGAGCCTTCATTAACTGGGAAAGCTTCCTTCGCCCGGCAGGCGTGAGCTGCCCTTTTTTCCTGGCAGAAGTCGCCGTAGTCGCTCCCCCTCTTAATCTTTCCCAACGAGCTCTGGCAGCCGCCGAAAGCTTCGCTCGAGTTGAGGGCGAAAAGTAACGGCCGGCCGCGGGGCGGGTTGTCGTCATTGTCGGAGGTGCACCTCCTCCCAGAATGGAGGAAAGACGTCTTTGTAGGTTATCAATTTGTCTGCGAATTGAGATCGCTTGTTCTAGAGATTTAACAGATATATCCATATGTTGTTAGATAGCCGCAGTTTGGAACGCTGGCAATCGCAATTTTTCATAACAAGCTGATGGGTAGGGTGCCTGTGCCAATCTTACCTGGTAGTTAAGATGCAATTAGCAGCAAAATTAGCTGTCCTAAATCTTGGAGCCGGTGTTCTATCAAGTCCTGACATGAGTACGCAAGCTGCGCGGGTTCGAGAAATGTTCAGCTCGATTGCCACGCGCTACGACATCGCAAATCACTTACTTAGCTGCGGGATGGATGTCTATTGGCGACGACGCGCGGCTGAAATCGTCAGCGCCTGGCGGCCACCCAGAATTGCTGATGTTGCGACTGGCACGGGAGATTTGGCTCTCGCGCTACAAAAGCAATTACCAGAAGCAGAAATCACAGGTGTCGATTTCCTCCCAGAAATGCTGGAACTTGCGAAGCGAAAAGGCGTGCGCCAAACGGTGCTTGCTGATGCGATGAACCTGCCATTCCGCAATGGTTCATTTGATTGCGTCACTATCGCGTTCGGGTTGCGCAATATAGAAAGCTGGGCAACCGGACTTGCTGAAATGTCGCGGGTGCTTAAGACAGATGGGCACTTATTGGTGCTTGAGTTCTCACTGCCTACAACGCCAATCTTGCGCGCTGTTTATCGTTCCTATTTACATCGCTGCCTGCCCTTACTTGGTTCTTTTTTAACAGGCAGGAAAAACGCCTACGACTATCTTGGCGATTCGATCGAGGACTTTCCGTCCGGCCGTGCAATGTGTCAGTTGATGACGGGGAACGGTTTCGCCCGCGGGAGCTTCGAACCACTCACTGGTGGAATCGTCACCATTTATACGGCTACCAAGCAATAAGTGCACAAAGGAGACGGACGATCCTCTTTTTGGGAATTCCGAACCTTTCAGGGTTCGTACCAGTAACGGTTCTTTATTGCCTGGGAGTAGGAGATGCCGCGGTTGGCGGCGATCCACCCGGCGGCGCAGTGGCTTCGCTGGTCAACGGCAATTTCAAGCTGTTCAAGTTTAGATTGCTAATCTCAAACGTGCCTTCGCGGCCGTCCACGCGCGCGCACCACGTGCCATCACTGTTTTGAGCACCAATAGTCAATTTATGTGATGCCTTATTGTCGGGCGAGGTAGTCAAGGCGAACACGAGCTGTGGTTTATCGAAACCGTGTTGCGGCGTCGTTCCCCCGAGCCAGCGTACCGCGTGCAACGCCGACAAGGTGTTGAGGAGTGATTGCAGATTAGCTTCGTTGATCTGACCACTCCCTTTCAACCAATGCCACTGGTTCCGCTGGTCGCGCTCAAGCGACAGCTCATTCTCAGCCGTAACACTTAAGCGATGGATTTGCTCCGGTTTAAACTTAAAGATCGATAGATCCTGCCATTGCAGGGGATCAGGTGAAATCTGATCCACTAAACCGCGGCGCGCTGCCACGACGAATGGTTCGTCGGCCAGCCGCGCGTACACGTTATCGCCCTCTGCTTTTCCAAAGGCCAGCGCCGCAAATGGCTGCTCACCCGCCTTGCTTTCAGCGGTATTCTCCGAAGCAAATGAACTGAACGTCAATTGAATGGTCGGCTTATCGAGCCCGTATTTGGGCAGATTGGAAGCGACGTCTTCTACGAATCTTGTTACTCGCTCGTTTTGCAATGTGTCGATCAAGCGTCGAATCGCACGTGAATCCGCCGGCGCATTATTTCGGCTGGCAATTGTCCAATTTCCATCTTTCCGCCCAAGAACGGTTTTGGCTTTGCCTGGAGTGTCGATCGTGATCCGATCGAGAATGTTTGTATCGATGCGAACCAAGTGATTGTCGCGCAGATCGGCCGGCTTCGTATTAACGATCTCTTCGACCTTTTTCGGAAGGGTGTAAACGGATCCACGAGGGGCGAACCGTACGTAAACCTGATCTTTTTCTTTTTCTGGTACGCTGCCGATCTGCAGCGTCTGACCTTTGTCCTCTCTTCCAAAGACCTTGATCGATTCGCCGAGCTCAACCTTCTGGTCTTTTTTTTGCTCCTGATCATACAACGTGATCGATCCACGCGGCTCCGCCAATCCATAAGGGCGCAGGTCGCCACGATCGTCGGCCACAAATTGTTGAATGCGCGCTGATGTAATTTGTGAAATCAAGTCCCCTACTTTCCCGTCGTCCGCTCGCGCACGCAACGGTTTGAGGATGTCCCAGTGCTCGCCTCTTTTTTCCAACTCCATTTCACCAGCAGGCGTTTTCAATGTAATGCGGCGCACCTGCGCAGTTGCCACATCGGTTAATTTTTTGTCGCGAAATTCCTCTGGTTTTTTGTCGATATCTTTCCTGACCGACTGTGTGGCGAGATACGTTTCCTTGGAATTCTGGAAGCGCACATACATTCTGCCTTCAAGAGCGGCGTCTTTGCCAAACAAGATTTCCGGAGGTTTCTCACGGCCGAGCAGTTTGAGCTTTAGCTTGGGATTGCTTAGGCCGTACTCGGCTAGTTTGCTCTTATCGGTGTCAATATCTTTGGCGGGAATGGTCCCTTCCTTCTGCCAGCTCTCCAAATCCGACAACAAATTCTCGACTACAGCACCATCTGCCTGATCTTTGATCGGTGTTTCAAGTCGCCACTTGTTCTCACGGCGCCGTATTTCGATTTTTTGATCGCCATTTTGAATAACGATGCCATCAATCTTGTTTCGATCGAAATTGACCACGTTCTGCGCCTGCCGCTTTGCCTCCTCAGTGCTCGGCCGCTTCATTTCGAAAAACCTGAAATAAGCGAAGCCAGCGAGGGCAATGAGCGCCAGGATGAGGGTATTCCTCCAGTTCATACTAGACCCGCCGTTGCCACCACACCATGGTTCCGACTACCGCGGGAACTAACGGTATGAACACCAAAACAATCCAACGCAGCCGGCGCAACGCCTCGTCGTTAAGACTGAAGGTGAGAGGCTTCGAGACCTTCGGCGCGATACCGATAAGTTGTTCCCGGCTAAGCAGCCAGTTCACGCTGCCAGAGATGAAATCGAGTCCCTGCTGATCCTGCGTGATGGCATTGTCCTGAACGAAGCTTCCGTTGCTAACTACTACCAGGCGCGACGAATTCACCTGGACCCGCTGATCTGCGCTGCCCCCCTTCTCCACTGATGCGCCGATTGTTAGCGGCACATTGCTGCTTTGCTTCGCGTCGGCCTGTAGCTTTACCTGGTCGTCTGTGTTGTAATCTTTTTCCGCAAAATAACCTTTTTCAGCCTGGATCAGCGGTTCCACTCGGATGTTCGAAGTGCGGACGCGGTCCGGCTCAAGAGTAAGCGAAGCTGTGCCGCCCAAAAAGAGCGTCCGCACATCTGCCAGCCGTTTTGTGATTGGACTGTCGCCGAGGAAGCGCGCCTGCACATCTCGCGTTAGTGCCAGCTCTTGGATACCAGTGCGCAGGAAAACCATCAGTCTGTCGTCATTCGGTTTGACGCCCAGCTCGTTAACAAAGCCGCGGAGGTTCGGCGTTTTCGCCGCTGGATCCAGGAGAAGCAGTATCCGCCCCTGTTTATCCCAGAAATCCCGCAACAGTTTCATTTCCCGATCGGAAAAATCGTATTGCGGCCCGACAATCATGACAGCTTTCACGTCTGCGGGAATCGCATCCAGATCGAGGAGGTTCAGCTCCTGAAACTTGATGTTTTCGTTTTCGATAAACGTTTTCAGCACCGAGATGGGGCTGGTGCCTTCTGAAAGCGGCGGTTCCTTGTGGCCGGTGACGTACCCAAGGGTTTTCTTTTTCCCTTCAACAAGGTCGATCATCGCGCTGGTGATAGCTTGCTCGCCTTTGAATGCGGCCACACGTGGACCTTCGCCAAACGCCATTCCGCTCTGGTCGATATCGGCCATCTCGGACGCCTTGACGGTTTTGTTGCGGCCATCGTAGTCGAGCACCAAAAGACTCTCGTCTGTAACAACTTTGTATTTGTCGAACAGCTCTTTGGCGCGGGAAAGATTCCGCTCGGGATCGATATGTTCGACGTCGATTTTTCCTTTACCGGCATATTGATATTCGGTCAGCAAATTCTGAACGTCCGCAGTAATCGGTGTGTTTGGTGCAAAGAAAACCGTAACGCGCATCTTGCCGTTGAGCGTGTCGAGGAAGCGCTTCGTTTTATCTGAGAGGGCATATTTTTGATCCCTGGAAAAATCCCAACGCGCGTAGTGCTTAAAGGCGAAAGAATTGATCATCGCAACGAGAAACAAGACCAGCACAATTTGGACGAGCACATTGAAACCGATCCGAATCCGGCCAATTTTCTTTTCTGAGCGCATCCGCGACTTCCTTATTAGGTCAGCCATTTGTTAAAGCCTCCACTTACGGGATTGGAAGGCCTGATAGGTGAGCGTCAGCATCACAATGGTCATGCTCACGTAGAGAACGATCGGCCGTGTATCGATTACACCCCGGGAGAATGTCCCCATGTGTTCGATTGCGGAGAAATATCCCAGCAACTCGCGCGTTGTGGAAGTAACATCCAAAAGTATGAACTGAACCAGGCCGAGAAAAAATAACAGCGTGATCGCGCAGAACGAAATAGCGGCGGCGATGATTTGGTTCCTGGTCAGAACAGACGTGAGACAACCAATCGAGAGATAGAACATTCCAAGCAAGAAAAGCATCAGATAGGAACCAAAGTATGCTCCGGCAGAATGCGCAGCCGGCTGGTTTGTTAGTCTCAGAAAAATCCCGAAGTAAAGCAGTGTGGGAACCCAGAGAATCAAATAAAAGACTAGCGCACCAAAGAATTTCGAGAGTACCACCTGCCAGTCGCGCACAGGGACAGTAGTTAACGGCTCAATCGTGCCGAGCTTAAATTCTTCGGCAAACAGCCGCATCGTAATCAGGGGGAAGATCAGAACGAAGGCGAACCAGAAGAAGACTGAATTGAAGAATGCTTCCTGCACCGTGTATTGCACTTGGCGCTGGTTCATGAAGGAGATCTGAAAGTAAAAATCGATCCCGCTGACGATGAGGAAAAAGATCAGCACGACGTACGCGATCGGGGAATAGAAATAACTGCGCACCTCGCGCGCGAGCAGGGTGTAAAACTTACGCATGAATCATTCTCTCGTTTAGCATTGGTCTCAGACCAGGTCGGGATGCGTGAGCTCGACGAAAACATCCTCGAGCGTTGCTCGACGCTGAGTTAATTCGCGCACCGCCCAGTGGCGTTCGGCAGCCAGCCGAAAGACCTCTTCGCGGACATCTGTGCCCGACTCTACTCGCAGCGAAAATCTCTTCCATTCATCCTCTCCGTCGGTAATCACGTCTCGCACACCGGAAATCTTCTTCAGTTCCTCTGCGCCGTTATCGTTCCCGACTCTTGCTTCAAGTACCACGCCGCCAGCCTGCCTGATTTTCCCGAGCAAATTATCCGGTGTATCGCACACCTCGATTCGACCCTTGTGAATGATGATTACTCGGCTGCACGTCATCTCCACCTCCGGCAAAATATGCGTCGAAAGCAAGATTGTGTGGTGCTTGCCCAGGTTCTTGATTAGTTCGCGAACCTGCCGGATTTGATTCGGATCGAGACCAATCGTCGGCTCATCGAGAATGAGAAGGTCAGGCTCCGCCAACAATGCGTCCGCCAGACCGACGCGTTGTCGATAGCCTTTGGAGAGAGTGCCAATCAGCTTCTTTTTAACTTCCTTGAGACCACAGAGTTCCTCTACATCGCCCACACGCTCTGCGACCCGGCGATGCTGAACTCCTTTTAGCGCAGCCCGATAATTCAGATACTCCGTAACGCGCATGTCGCTATAGAGCGGCACGTTTTCCGGCATGTAGCCGAGGTGTGCCCGCGCCTGAAGCGATTGTTCAAAAACGTCGAACCCCGCAACCGTAGCGCGGCCCGAGGTAGGCGGCATAAAGCCCGCCAAAATCCGCATGGTCGTGGTTTTACCGGCGCCATTTGGCCCAAGAAATCCCATGATTTCGCCTTGGCTAACTTCAAAATTCAAATCCCGGATCGCGGGCTGGCCGGCGTAGCGTTTTGTCAGATTTTCAACCTTAATCATTTTCCGATATTTCGATGAGACAACCGAGCTGCAATTGCGTTGCCAAATTTTTTAGCGTGCCGTCAGCCTCACGGTCGCGACCTCGCGATTTTGTCCAGCGGCGCGGATAATGCCAATGATGAACTCGACGGCTGCCCCGCTCTCCGCCGATCGCAATAGCTCCTCAACCTGTCGAACGGAAGAAACTTCAGATTTGCCCACGCGAAAAATTACCAGCCCACGCTCAATTCCCGCTTCTTCTGCTGGGCTGTCTGGTTCGACAGCGGCGACTAAAACCCCCCGCCCTCGCGCGTAGCCGAGCGCCTCACTTAATTCTTGCGTCAAATCTTGTAGCTGCATTCCAAACAACTTTTCCGCTCTCGAAATTGACGTTTCGCTGGTCGCGGCCGCGCTATTGGTCGTGGGCTGTATCTGAGCCGTTTTCTTGAATCGATTGACGCTGTCCCGCACTACCTCCGCGGGAATGGCGAAACCAAGCCCCTGCGTGGGCACGCCTTGTGGCGTGAACGCCATCTTTGCCGACGCGATCCCGACCAGCCGGCCAGAGATATCGATCACCGGGCCACCGCTATTACCCGGATTAATCGCCGCGTCGGTCTGCACGAGGTCTTTATATTCGGTCTCATCGACGGTGATATTGCGTTTTACCGCACTAAGAACGCCTCGGCTAATGGAACTGCCATAGCCAACAGCGTTGCCTACTACAATCACTGTCTGGCCAAGCAAGTTCGGAGAGATGTTGTCGAGGTTAATGAAAGGGAATGCATTTTTCGCGTCGATCTTTATGAACGCCAGGTCAGTCTTGTCATCGCCGGCAATATAGTGAGCATTGTAGGTTTTGCCGTCGTTTGTCGTCACGTGAATTTTCAAGTCTGCGGCGCGTTCGACGACGTGCTGGTTGGTCACAATGTAACCAGTCGGGTCGATAATGAAACCGGACCCGAGACTTTGCAACGTCTGGCGAATTTGGCGTGGCCGGACGCGGTTGTAGCCGAAGAATTGCGCGTAAAAATCCTCAAACGGATCGCGCACCGTGCGGCGAACTACGCGCTCGGTATTGATGTTCACCACTGCGGGCAACACCTTGGCAACAGCCAAAACAGCCGGTTCCGACGCAGGATCGGCTTGTGCAAAACAAGATGTGCACGCTGCGAGGATCGCTAGCGCAACCGGGAGTACACGCTCGGGAATACGTGTAACGTGTGCTCTGCCTGGAGTTGTAGATGCCTTCATGATCGCGTTGAGCTTTCGTCACCAAATATGCCTCCCAAGTAAAGAAGCCGCTCCGGCACTGTCAACTTGCCGCACCGCGCAATCGTCGGAAATTGATCTGCTATGCGTACTTCAATTGACGCTCGCGAAAATATCGACCTGATCGAAGAGAATTATCGGCGCTGGCAGCAAAATCCAAAGTCAGTTGATTCGGGATGGTCCGCCTTTTTCGAAGGATTCGAGCTCGGGAATCTGCCGCAGCCCGATGGCGCGGCATTGGCGGAGATCGAGGCTCGCGAGGCAGCATTGCAGACACGCGTCGATAGTCTCGTTTACGCGTATTGCTCGCTCGGGCATACCATCGCACGCGTCGATCCGCTGGCAGAGACGCGACCGCAAAATCCATTGCTGAGTTTGCACGAGTTCGGATTTAACGAATCAGACCTCGACCTTCGCGTTTCCTCGAAATTTTTCCTCGACAATCGGCCGATGACCTTGCGCGAAATGGTCGCCGGCCTCGAGAGAATTTACGCCGATTCTATCGGCTCGGAATTCATGCATATCCAGGACCCGCGGATTCGCGAGTGGGTGCGGCGCCGCCTGGAGACGCGGCCGCATAAGCATTCGACGCCGCGGGCAGTTCAAGTGGCGCTGTTGCGGGCGCTGCTGGAAGCCGAATCGTTCGAGATCTTCCTGCACACGCGCTATGTAGGGCAAAAACGGTTTTCGCTTCAGGGCTCGGAGTCGCTCATGGTAATTCTGGATACCATCCTGCACAGATGCCCCGAAGGTGGGGTCGAGGAAATTTGCATGGGCATGGCGCACCGAGGGCGTCTCAATGTGCTGGCGAATTTTTTGCGCAAATCGCTGAAGGTCATCTTCACGGAATTTAGCGAGAATTATATTCCCGATTTGGTGGCCGGCGATGGCGACGTGAAATACCATCTCGGGTATCGCGCGGTGCGCCGACTTGCTTCAGGCGCTGAGGTCGAGATTCGCCTCTCCTCAAATCCGAGCCACCTCGAAGCCGTCGATCCGGTGGTCGAAGGAAAAGCGCGCGCGCGACAACGGATTCGTGGAGACACCGAGCATCGGCGAAAAGTTTTGCCGCTGCTGGTGCACGGCGACGCGGCTTTCATTGCACAGGGAATCGTAGCCGAGACGCTCAACCTATCTCAATTACACGGTTACTGCACCGGCGGCACCATTCACGTAGTGGTGAACAATCAAATCGGCTTCACAACGCTCCCAAAAGACGCTCGGTCATCTCCATATTCGACTGATGTAGCCAAGATGATCGAGGCTCCGATTTTTCATGTGAACGGCGACGATCCACTGGCCGTTAAGTTCGTGAGCGATATGGCGTTCGATTTTCGCCAGCGATTCGGGCGCGACGTGATGATCGACATGTATTGTTATCGTCGGTACGGCCACAACGAAGGCGACGAACCGTCGTTCACCCAGCCCGATCTCTACGCGAAGATCGAGAAACGCCCATCAGTAACGCAAGTTTACAAACGCGAGTTGCTCGAAGCGGGCACACTCAGCGAAGACGATGCCGCCTCTTTGGAAACCGAGTTTGCTTTGCGGCTGGAGATGACGAGAGACGAAGTCGACGCCATCGAAAAACGAAAAGCTAGTGAGAAAGCAAAGTTCAGAGAATCGACGGCGATTTTTCAACCGGAATACACCAGCACATCGGAACCGACTGCGATTAGCGAGAAAACGCTCAGGACGATCGTTGATGGCCTCACCCGCACACCGGAGGGTTTCCAGGTTCAGCCCAAGATCAAACGCATCGTCCTCGATCATCAGCGCAAAGTCTTTGACGAAGGCGGCCCCTATGAATGGAATTTTGCCGAAGTGCTCGCATTCGGATCATTGTTGCTGGAAGGAATACCGGTTCGATTGTCCGGCCAGGATAGTTCGCGCGGCACGTTCAGCACACGGCATTCCGTGCTCTATGATGCAAACACGGGTAAACCTTACGTGCCGCTCATGCACCTGGCCGAAAAGCAGGCGCCCATCTGCATTTACAACAGCCCGCTCTCAGAAGCTGCTGTGCTTGGATTTGATTACGGCTACTCGCTGGACTATCCAAAAATGCTGTGCTTATGGGAAGCGCAATTCGGCGATTTTGCCAATGCTGCGCAAACGATCATTGATCAGTTCATCGTCTCAGCAGAATCGAAATGGCAACAGCCAAGTGGGATCGTGCTTTTGCTCCCGCATGGCTACGAAGGCCAGGGGCCGGAGCACTCCAGTGCTCGACTGGAGCGCTTTCTGCAGGCCTGCGCCGAAGATAACATCCAAGTCTGCAATCTCACTACTTCCGCACAGTATTTTCATGTGCTGCGGCGCCAGATGAAGCGCGACTTCATCAAGCCGCTGATCATAATGACGCCGAAGAGTCTGTTGCGCGCCACGTTTGCTTCCTCGCCCGCCAAGGAATTCATTCATGGCCGGTTCGAAGAGATCCTTGGCGCGCCAGAAGCTGGTCCGGTCGACCAAACGAAGCGCATTATTTTTTGTTCGGGAAAAGTTTATTACGATCTGCTGAAATATCGCACTGAGCGGAAAATTGAGGACGCGGCGATCATTCGCATCGAGCAACTTTATCCTCTCGTAGAAAAAAGGCTGCGCGAAATGCTCAAGCCATTTCCAAAGAACGCGAAGCTCGTCTGGTGCCAGGAAGAACCGCAAAACATGGGCGCATGGACTTTTATGGAACCGCGATTGCGCACGATTTTCTGCAGCGAAATTGCCTATGCGGGACGCGACGCGAGCGCCAGCCCCGCTGTCGGTGCGCTCGCCCGTCACAAGCGCGAGCAAGCCCGGCTGGTCGCCGATGCGTTCTCGCTTTGAGCTAACTTGGCGTCGCCAATGCAATCACGGCCCGCAACTCACATTGCCCACGACCATGTATGTCGCAGCGGGATGTCCATTGTCGCGCTGTCCTTTAACGAAAGTGTGGTCCACCAGGAGAGTTGAACGTTCGAGATTTTGAGTCTCCGGCGTGTCGCCAGTAAACGTCCTTCCGTTAACAGCTCCAAGCAGATCACCAGGAGCTGGGCCGCCAACCGCGGATTTCGGAATGATCAGTGTGATGGTTCCGTCCGCGTTGAAGCTGCTTCCCGGCAACGCACCGATAGACGTTTCTGTTGGAACGCCTATAACAAGCCCGACTACTTGGGTCGCGATCGTGCCATAATCAAACGTCACGGTGCCGTTTTGGTCCGTCCGCATTCCGACGTAGAATTGCTCGGCTGCGGGATCATACGATTGGGCGGCATACGAGTTCCAAACTATTCTCCACCTGCTGCTGGGTGGCACGCTCGCCAGATTCGTCGCCTTCAGCTTAAAGACGAGATTGTTCGTCCCCGGCGGTTCTGCGACCGCGACCCAGTCGATGGCAAGCGAGGCTGGGGCTAGCCCTTGCAGCGGCTGTTCCGGGTGGCCCGGCGGTGTTTTTTGAACAATCAAGCCATTGCAGCTATCGCCGACGTAGGGCGCGGCAACTTCATTGTTTCCGCACGAAGTGCCGGCCCCATTTACGGCCAGCACCTTATAGTAATACGTCTTCGTGGGATCGGTAGCAGTAGTGTCGTCATAGGTTGTCTGATTTCCCGAAACGCTCGTTAGCAGAGTCTCAGCGCCGCTAGCAATGCCTCTCATGATCCGATAGCTCGTTATGTTTGCATTACCTGTGTCGGCCTCGGACCAGGCGAGATGAACCACCGAATTAACTCGGCGAACGGTCACCAGCGGCATGCCCGGTGCCGATCTCGCGTGCAACGGATTCCGCGGATCGAAGCTGACGAGTAGCCTGCGTCCGCTCGATTGCCGCGCGATCACGCCGCGTGCGGTATAGGCATTCCCTTTGGCCGTATTCGCTGCTTGAACACAGGGGCCGTCGGTGCACCCGTCAACATAGCCGACCTGCACTCGCCCCTGCTTGTCAACTGTCATGTCAAAGAAGTCGAGCAGATTGCGGCAAATATCGGCGCCGCCATGCATCCAAATACAACCGCGCTGCAATGGATCCTTCGGTGTGGCGTCGGTAGTGGTCCAATGCAGTCCTCCGTCGAAGGTACTTGCGACGTAAAGATGCCAAATTCCATTGAAGCTGTTCGCCGACTCATCACCCGATATCGTTGAACCGTAGAATGCGACTGCCGCGCGGCCTGCATCCGCAGCTACCGCCGCAGGGAAAGCAACGTTTTTTAGGCCGTAAGCCGCCCCTACATCGTAGATGTTCTGCCACGTCTGGCCACGATCGCTGGACGTCGCCACGATTGCGTTCGAACCGCCGGTAGCGCTACCAGCCACCGTGCTACTAGACATTGCAAAATAAACCCGACCAGCACGGTCGACTCCCACCGCCGGGTCCTGAAGATTCGCATTGGCACGCGTCTGGCTATTTGCGTTTTGGACGGGACGTATGTTCCAAGTTAATCCGTTGTCTTCCGAAACGACGACGGCGCCGGTGCCGCTACAACTGTTATTGGGAAGGAAAACCGTGCCGTCCGGGGCTACTTTCACATGGCCATGCAATCCGCCGCACTGCGTGGTGTACGTCGGCACTGGCGGGCCATAGGTGGCGCCTCCGTCGTCGCTGCGCAAGCAAAAGGCAGTGACCAAGTCTTGCGAGCAATAGTAAACAGCATTCGGATACGGCCCGTGTGGCGGCGCAGGCGCGTGATATGGCCCGCCACCAATCGTCTCATGATCAATGCCAGAGCCCAGCGGGCCAGAACTTGGCGACCAGCCGGCATAGCTTGGCTGCCCCAATTGATCGAGACCATCAGTGTCTGTGAATGAAACTTTGCACGATGGTGAGGTAAGAGTGAGTTCTCCCGCGAACACGCGGCCAGTCTGACGATCTGTGAAACCGATGGGGTCGGAATCAACGAACTGCGATGTTGGCGCAGGACTGTTGTACCAAGTTGCGCTCTGGCCATTTGCGGGGCAGCTATCGTCGAACTTGATGAAGAGCGTTTGGAGGTCCGACTGAAAATTCGTTACGCCACTAGCTGAGTTCGGAGAATTCCAATTAACTCCAACCGAGGGTTCACCCGCATCATGTGCCGTGTATTCGACCGTGTGCACCGTGGGCCCCTGGCTGCTGTCGGTAACCTCCACCAGCGTCCCAGGCGCCTCGAAATTCTGGAATCCGATCTTTGGGCCGCGATCAAGGGGCGCCGCTGGAGCTAATGCGGTTCCGGCTGATGCTGATACCGAACTGGCGCTTCCGGAATACTGGAAGCCAGCAAAAGCGCTGAAATAAACGACGTGCACAGAAAACTGGCCGGTGCCGATTTCCGAATTGCTGGGGTCAAGATCGACGACTTCCGGCGGCGTTCCGCCGTGGGCCGACGTACCAGCGGGTACGATTGGCCCGGAGTTATTGCCTTTGTGAACATAAACATCGTAATCGCTGAGGCCGGAAGGGTCGGAGCAACTGACCACGATCCGTGCCTTCAGCCCAGCCCAATTACTTGGCGTACCGGATAACGTCAGAGTGAAGGTATCGCAGTTTACGCCTTCGACGCAGGTGCTTTCGTCGAGCGAACCGCCACCCACGGCTGTGCCGACCCAATTTAGTTGTGGGCCGCCAGGATTAACCGTTCCAGAAGCAGGCGTCGCTGAGTCCAAGCGGGCCGTGAAGAGGCCGAACGCAATCAGGAAAATACCGGTAACAAAAAAAAGCGCGCCGATAGTGGCGCGCGCCGTCATTGAAGTGGAGGAAGTCTTTTTCATGGCAAGAAGTGGATGATTCTTGCTCTAAGATTCGGGAAAATGGGCGACCGCGGTCGCCTCACATGGCTTGGTAAGTTCCGCTTGTCGGAAAGGTTTAGAGCCTTTGAAGTGCTTTTTGGGCGAGAACTTTCGACTTCTTAAGCTTCGTCTCTTCGTCATCCGTTCCGCCGAGTCCGACTGAGATGAAGGCATCGCCTTTCAGCACGTAAAGCATGCCGCCAAACCGGTTGGTGACCCAATACGCGTCGTCTCCAAGCCCGCCGATTTTTTTCGGTGCAGGTCCTTGCTCTTTTTCGCCGCTGTTTGTCTCCGCTTTAGCGTCGCGGTCTTTCTCGTTCTCGTAGGGGCCAAACTTCTCTTTCCAGAAATCTTTTGGACTGCGGTTATTTTGCTGATCTGTCCGCTCCTGCACGAGTGCCAGGTTCACAGATTTACTGGATTCCGCTGTTGCATAGAAACATTGTGAAACGCGGAAAACATCCTCGGAGCGTTCGCTGCTGTTCGTGTCAGTGACTGGCGACGCCTGAACCGATCCAACTTCCTCTTTGGACACAAGGCTGCAGGCGTCATGAGTGCCTGTAGCGCCTCGGCGTTCGCCGCACCCACTAAGAATCGCCACAAGCAATGTGATCAGACATACGAACAGCAGTTTGCGCATGCCAGAAACTTCACTAACGAACAACAGGGGACAAATTTCCGGTTTGGTCGCTCTCATGCATCGGCCGCTACGTTGCTTCACCAGTTGACGGATGTTAGCGTCGCGTGCCTGCGATGAGCCAGAACTACAAAGATACTCTGAATCTGCCGCGGACAGAGTTTCCAATGAAGGCGAACCTTGCCGCGCGCGAGCCGGAGATGCTCAAGGTGTGGGAGGACAGCGGCCTTTACCAGCAGATTCAGAAATCGAGAAAGGGTCGAGACCTGTTTGTTCTCCATGATGGGCCTCCCTTTGCTAATGGCGATGTGCACATGGGCACTGCGCTCAACAAAATCCTCAAGGATTTCGTAGTGAAATCGCAGACTATGCTGGGCAAACGTGCGCCGTACGTCCCTGGCTGGGACTGTCACGGCCTTCCTATCGAATACAAAGTGGTAAAGGAATCGCGCGCTCTTTCTCCGCTGGAAGTCCGCAAAAAATCCGAAGCGTTTGCGCGAAAATTCATCAATATCCAGCGCGAGCAATTCAAGCGACTGGGCGTTTTTGGCGATTGGGATCATCCGTATCTGACAATGGATCCGAAATACGAAGCAGAAATCCTGCGCGCCTTCGCCGTATTTGTGGAGAAAGGCCTGGTTTACCAAGCCAAGAAGCCAGTCTTCTGGAGCACCGGTGCGCAAACCGCGCTAGCCGAAGCCGAAGTGGAATATCAGGAGCGCGACGACACCGCCGTTTACGTGCGATTTCCAATTCCTACCGACCAACTGGGAAAGATTGGTTTGCCAACCGACAGGCCAATCAGCGTTGCGATTTGGACAACAACACCCTGGACACTGCCGGCAAATCTCGCGATCGCGATAGATCCCAATGCTGAGTACGAAATCTTGGATGATGGGAATGAGCGACTGATTATCGCTCACAAACTTCACGATCAATTCATCCAACACACTGGTTTTGTGCCCGTCGAAAAACCCGGTCTTCGCATGGGCAAGCAGCTAGTTGGAATTCAGGCGCGACATCCCTTTCTCGATCGCAAATCAATTGTACTAGCGGCTGATTTCGTTACCATGGATACGGGCACGGGCGCTATTCACATCGCCCCCGGTCACGGGGAAGACGATTATTGGCTAGGGAAGGCCAACGGCTTGGAAATTCTTTCTCCGGTGGACGATCACGGGCGCTTTACCGAGGAAGCGAATTTGCCAAATCTTGCCGGAAAGTACGTCTTCGACGCGAACCGCGACATCGTTGAACTGCTGCGTGAACGCACCATGCTAATCGGCGTCCAAAATTTTCATCACTCGTATCCGTACTGTTGGCGCTCGAAGACACCGATCATCTTTCGCAATGTCGAGCAATTCTTCATCCGGATTGATGAGCTGCGAGGTAGGGCGCTCCAGGCCATTCACAACGAAGTGAAATGGATCCCCGCCTGGGGCGAGAACCGCATCGCGGGGACCGTCGAATCGCGTCCTGACTGGGTCATTTCGCGGCAACGAAGCTGGGGTGTTCCCCTCCCCGTTTTCTATTCCAAGAATGGGGACGCAATTCTCGATGCAAACGCTATCCGAAAGCTCGCTGATCTGGTCGCGGAGCGCGGTTCAAACATTTGGTTTGAACTGAGCGATGCGGATCTTGCATGCGAGCTCGGCCTCCCGCCGGGGACGACGAAACGCAACGACACGATCGATGTCTGGATCGACAGCGGCGTGTCGCACAAAGCCGTTTGCGCACTACATCCCGAGCTGCGCGATCCGGCCGACATGTATCTCGAAGCGACCGACCAGCATCGCGGCTGGTTTCAGTCATCCCTGATGACCAGCATCGCGCTGAACAATCGTGCGCCGTACAAAACCTGCGTGACGCACGGTTTCGTCATGGATCTCGACGGCAAAAAGATTTCGAAATCGGGAACGTACGAGAAGCCAACGGCCGCCGATCATTTTGTCGGCCGATACGGCGCCGATCTGCTGCGGCTTTGGGCGAGCAGCATCGATTACACCGCTGACGTTCCGTTCTCTGAAGAAATGTTCACTCGTCTGGGCGACACTTATCGCCGAATTCGAAACACGTTGCGTATTTTGCTGGGAAATCTTCACGATTTTCCTGTAGCCGGGGGCGTTGACTCCGGCCCGCCGTCAACGCCCGCGGATACAACATTGATTGATCGCTGGATTTTGGAACGGCTGGACCACGTGATTCGCGATTGTCGCTCGGCTTATGAGACGTTCGAGTTCCACAAGGTCTATCACACGCTTAATCAGTTTTGCGCTGTCGATTTGAGCAGCCTCTATATCGACATCACAAAGGACCGTATGTATTGCGACGCAGCGGATTCGCCGCGTCGCCGCTCAACTCAAACGGTCATGCATGAAATTTTCCGCGCGCTGTGTCGGTTGCTAGCGCCGGTTCTTGCCTTTACCGCCGAGGAAGCGTGGCGCCATTCAGCCTCGACACCTCGCGATTCGGTTCATCTGGAGGAATTTCCTCAACCACAGGATCGACATGACAACGCCAGCGCTCAGGTGACGGAGCTCTTGCGACTACGCGGCGTCATCGCGCAGGCGATCGAGCGCGCGCGTCAGGAAAAATTGATTGGCAACACGCTGGAGGCCAGGGTTGTTTTGCATTCGGATTCCGATGTTACTGAGAAAGTCGGTCAGGAGGAACTGGAAGAATTCTTCATTGTGAGTGATCTGACAATCCATCAGGCCACAGAAGCAAGCGCTTCAGTAACGAAAACGCCATACGCAAAGTGTGCGCGTTGCTGGCGCCATCGAGCAACAGTTGGAACTAGCAAGGCGCATCCAGATTTGTGCGATCGATGCGAAAACGTTATCACAGCTTTGGAAAAGGCGGCTTGATGATTCGATTCCTTCATTCGCGCTGTAGCGTGCGCTGTTCTCAGCGCAGGCCCCTTGGAACGGCGACACCAAATCCGCTGAGGACAGGAAACGCCACAGCCTCGTAAGCGCGCCGATTCAGAGAGATCATCCAGATGAAATTGATCTTTTTGATTTCGCTGCCGCTTTACGCTCTTGATCAATTGTCAAAACAGTTGGTCCTGCGATTGATCAGCCCTTATGAGGCGCGCATAATCGTACCAGACTTCTTTAGTCTGGTTAACGTTACTAACACGGGCGCTGCGTTTGGATCTTTCAAGGGTAACAATACTTTCTTCATTCTGGTCTCAATCATTGCATTGGTGGTTGTGACCGTTCTGCTCGTGCGAGCACAGCCGGCTGATGCATGGCGCAACCTCTCACTCGCTCTGCTGCTTGCTGGCATTTTGGGTAATCTCACTGATCGGCTGCTCTATGGTCACGTAATCGATTTTCTCCTTTTCAATCTCCACATTCGGTACGCCGATCCGTGGCCTGCCTTTAATGTGGCCGACTCCTGCATCTCTATTGCAGTAGTGCTCTTTATCATTCACTCCTTCCGGAGACATTAGGCCACCGGGTAGGAGGCTGCTGCTGCCGCCACGGCGCCGATGCTGATCACGCGCGCGTTGCGCTTCGCACACCGAAGCGGCTACAATGAATTCTGTGAAATCCTCGCCCATGGAAAAGGTGGCGCGCGAAGTTGCCGCGCGCTTGCGTGAGAGCGGTCATATCGCGTACTTCGCGGGCGGCTGCGTACGTGACATGGTGCGCGGTTTAATCCCGAAGGATTATGACATTGCTACCGACGCGCGACCGGAAGCCGTGCAAGGGCTTTTCCCCCACACATTCGCAGTCGGCGCACATTTCGGCGTGATCATCGTGCTGGAGAACGGTTTTCAATTTGAGATAGCAACCTTTCGTTCCGATGACGAATACATCGATGGAAGACATCCCAGCGCGGTGCATTTTTCCTCGCCTGAAGAAGACGCGCGACGTCGCGATTTCACCATCAACGGAATGTTTTATGATCCGGTCGCAGAGAAGTTGATCGATTTTGTCGGCGGCCGCGCCGCTATCGACGCAAAATTAGTGCGCGCCATTGGCAATCCGGCGCAACGCTTCGTGGAAGACCGGCTGCGCATGCTGCGCGCACTGCGCTTCGCCACGGTACTCAATTACCAGATCGACCAGAAAACGTGGCACGCACTAGCGACCAATGCGGACTCAATTAACCAGATCAGCGCCGAACGAATCCGCGACGAGTTAGTGCGCATTTTCCTTTCGCCGAACCGGGTGCGCGGCTGGGACCTGGTCGACTCCAGCGGCTTGATGCGGGCGATTCTGCCCGAACTGGAAGCGATGAAAGGCGTGTTGCAGCCGGAACAATTTCATCCCGAAGGCGACGTATTCGTGCACACCCGGCTGATGTTGCAGCTCCTTCCGGAGAAAGTTTCTGTTCCGCTGCTCTTCGCCGTGTTGTTCCACGATGTCGCTAAACCGGTCACGGCAACGGTGGACAACACAGGCCGAATCCGTTTCAACGATCATGACCGCATCGGGGCTCAGATGACCGAAGCGATCATGCGGCGCCTGCGTTTTTCCGGCGCTGAAATCGAAGCGACCGTCGAAATGGTGCGGCAGCACATGGTTTTCAAGGACGCTCCGAACATGCGTGTGGCAAAGCTAAAGCGTTTCATGGCGCGGCCGACTTTTGACGAGGAACTGGAATTGCACCGGGTCGATTGCGAAAGCAGCCATCGGATGCTTGACAACTACGAATTTCTCCGGCGGAAACGCGAGGAATTCGCCAACGAACCGATCATCCCGCCACCCTTGGTGCGCGGTAATGATTTGATCGCCCTTGGACTGAAGCCTGGCCCAAAATTTGGCCAAATCCTCGAGGCTGTAGAGACGCGGCAGCTGGAAGGGACGCTACGCACGACAGAGGAAGCTTTGCAGTGGGTCAGACGCGAATATTTGTCGGGCTAAAGAGATTGAAGAAAAGGTCGAACATCCAATGAGAATTCTCATGATCAGCGCCGAGGGACCGCCTTTGGAGCGAAGGAGCGCGCTCGTAGACGTGATGGACGCATTGCCAGGTGCGTTGCGTGCGCGCGGCAACGAGGTAAGCGTGGTCCTGCCGTTCTACCGCGAGATAAAGGAAAATCGTGCGTTTAAGAAGAAAAACACCGGCATGAGTGTCGATGTGCGGGTGGGCGACAAAACCTACGTTGCGCGATACCTCGAGGGACGCAGCGCTGGCGGCGTGCAGTTATTTCTGATTCGTTGCGATGAATTTTTTGATCGCGACGGAATTTACGGCGAACACGGTAAGCAGTACGAAGACAATGCCGCGCGTTTTATTTTCCTCTGCAAAGCGGCAATTGAACTGGCTCGGCGATTGACGCCGCAATTGCAAATTTTGCATGTTCACGATTGGGCCGCGGCGTTGGTGCCGGTATTTGTTTATGCACAAGGGCTGCCATTCAAAACTGTACTGACCATCCATCACGTGGCTGATCAGGGTAGTTCTTGGGGGCTTGATTTCGGACTCACAAATTTGCCAGAGCAGTTTTTTACGCTCCGCGGAGTCGAATTTTTTGGACGCCTGAATTTTCTCAAGGGCGGGATTCTCTTTTCCGATCGGATCACAACCGTCAGCGAACATTACCGGCGCGAAATCCTGACACCGTCTGGCGGTTGCGGCCTTGATGGGGTTCTGGGCGAAAATGCGCATCGACTTACCGTTATCTTGGATGGCGCAGATTACACGCGCTGGAATCCTACGTCGGACCGGTTGATCCCGGCACGCTATGATGCAAGGCGCCTACGAGGAAAACAGATTTGCCGGGACGGACTCCTCAAGGAAATGAAGCTTGATTCTGCGCCGCGCGGTCCTGTCTTTGGAATGGTCACTCGTGTCGTTCACGAAAAAGGCTTTGAAATTCTCGTGCCGCTTCTTGATCGACTTCTTTGGGATGATGTCCGCTTGATCATTCTCGGAGAAGGCGATTCCGCGTACGAAACTGCGCTCGCCATCGCAGCCAGAAAATTTTCCACAAAATTTGCATACCAAAGAAACTACGATGAGAAACTCGCGCACTTCATTGAGGCAGGAATGGACATCAGCCTGATTCCATCGCGTTTTGAGCCAGCGGGGTTAAGCGCGATGTATAACCTGAAGTATGGCGTCCTCCCGGTGGCGCGCGTGACCGGTGGAATCCAGGAAATAATCGAAGATTACGATCCGATTACGGACAGCGGTTACGGTTTTCTCTGTTACGAGTATTCCAGCGAGGCTTTCTGGGACGCAATCAAGCGTGCGCGGCGAATCTTTCAAGACCGGCGCATCTGGACGAGGTTGATGAAACGGGCAATGACGCGCAATTTTTCGTGGGATGCGTCGGCGCAGCGCTACGAAGCGTTGTACAGAGAACTCATTGGTGCAACTGACAAAGCCGCGGCGTAGTGTCGCCGCCGTTCCAGCTTTCCGTTTGCCAAACCCGCCCACCTATGGAATTTTGGGCGGCTTTTCACCCCCAAACGCTCATGGCTTACGCAATTATCAAGACTGGCGGCAGACAATTTCGCGTCGCGGAAGGCGACACGATCGATGTCGACCTGGTCGACATCGATCCGGGCAAGACCGCGACCTTCGCTGACGTACTCATGTTTGCCGATGGTAAAGATGTAACACACGGCAATCCGCTTATCTCCGGAGCAAAGGTAACAGCTGAAGTGCTCGAGCAACGCAAGGACAAGAAGGTGATCGCGTTTAAATATAAGCGCCGTAAGGGTTATCACCGAACAGTTGGGCATCGTCGCAAATTGACGCGCGTGAAAATTAAAAACATTAGTGTGGGGGCGAAAAAAGCCGGCCCAAAGAAAACCGACGAGTAAAGGCACACTCCTCTACACTCATCTCTCAACCCATCAACTCTCTCCAATGGCTCACAAAAAAGGACAAGGCAGCGTTAAGAATGGCCGCGACAGCGTCAGCAAGCGGCTCGGTGTAAAAAAATTCGGCAGCGAAATGGTTGTGGCCGGCAATATCATTGTGCGCCAGCGCGGGACAAAGTTTTTGCCCGGAAAAAATGTCGGGCTGGGCCGCGACTACACAATTTTTGCGCTGCTGGACGGCAACGTACGGTTTGATCGCGGCGGGCGGCGGGTGAACGTGGACCCGCTCGTGACCGGGAAATAGCCGATCAGATTCTGCTTCCACGTCCGAGCCGGCCTGCGGTATAAGCTGATTTCGGTGATGGTGAGATACAATACGTTTATCCTTTTTGGCGCGCCCGGTAGCGGCAAAGGAACCCAAGGGAAAACGCTCGGCACGATTCCCCGTTATTATCATTGTGCTTGTGGCGACGTATTCCGTTCCATCGACACACGCACAAAGGTCGGCAAAGCGTTCCTTGAATACTCCAGCAAAGGCCAGCTCGTCCCAGATGATATTACAGTGGAACTTTGGCATGAGGCAATCGATGCGGCCGTGGAAGCACACAAGTTTAAACCGGACATCGATACGCTCGTGCTGGACGGTATTCCGCGAAATGTCGGACAAGCCAGGATCATGGATGAAATGATCGAAGTAAAAAAAGTATTTCACCTCGCCTGTCCCGACCGCGACACACTCTTTTATCGGCTGAAGAAACGCGCTTTAAAGGAGAACCGCCTCGACGACGCAAACGAACTGGTCATCCAACGACGTCTGGACATTTACGAAAAAGAATCGAAGCCGGTGCTTTCATATTACGCGCAAGAACTGGTCGCCGTGGTTGACGCAACTCAGCCGCCCGCCAAAGTTCTGCTCGACATCCTACAGAGCGTGAACGACGGCGTGTATGAACCAGCAGCAGTTTGAAAATTTCACTGCCTCCAGTCTTTACTGCGAAAAATGCAAAGCCGCGATGCCCGTTCGCGAGCGGCTGCTTTTAGTCCTGCCCGATCGCGAGATTTTCGATTATCTCTGCACCGGGTGCGGATCATCGGTAGGCCGGCGTGAGATCACCGCCGGCGAGAAACTGATGGCGGAAGCGATGGCTCGGCGGCTCCCGCGTCGGTCTGTCGCACTGCAGTAACTGGCGCAGCAGTTCGAGAATGCGCATCGTTTTCATCGGCGCGGGCAAAATCGGCGTGCCGACGCTGCAGGCGTTACTCAAGTCGGAACACCACATCGCAGCTGTCGTGACACAATCCGATAAACCAGTAGGACGCGCTCACTTTGTCGAACCGCCGCCAATCAAAAAAGCGCTGATGAGCGGCGCGCCCTACGCCAGTCCGGCTCGGACCGGTCGCGCCCTACCCATTCTGCAGCCGGCGCGAATGAAAGATCAACATGCGATCGACGAGATCCGCACGCTCGGCCCGGACGTGATTGTCGTCGTGGCGTACGGGCAAATCTTGCCACGTACGGTGCTGCAAATTCCGAAGATCGCCTGCTTGAATTTGCACGCGTCGCTTCTACCGCGCTGGCGCGGTGCCGCGCCGATCCAGGCTGCGATCGCAGCAGGCGATCGTGAGACGGGCATTACTGTTATGTACATGGATGAAGGACTGGACACCGGCGACATTCTACTGCAGCGCACCGTCGATATTCTGCCAAATGACACGGGTGGATCATTACATGACCGACTGGCACAGATCGCGCCCGAAATCTTGCTGGAATCCCTGGTATTGCTCGCGAAAGGAATCGCGCCGCGCATTCCACAGGACAACTCGCTTACGACGTACGCGCCAAAGCTGAAGCGTGAAGATGGCAGAATCGACTGGTCGGAGCCGGCGGAGATGATCGAGAGAAAAATCCGCGCCTTCAATCCCTGGCCGGGAGCGTTAATGAAAGTCGACGAACAAAACCTGAAAATATTTTCCGCATCTGTTGTCGATCTCAACGGAAAGCCGGGGGAAATTTTGATAAGAAAGGATCAATTAATTGTCGCTACCGGAAAAGACGCACTCGCGTTGAACGAAGTTCAGTTGGAAGGCAAAAAGCGGATGAGCGCGTCCGAATTTTTGCGCGGGCACCGCGCGTTGTCATCCTGAGCAAAGCGAAGGACCTCACAAACGCCCGAGCGTCACGCGAACGTGCCTTATGTGATCGCTGACATTGTGGGAGGTCCCTCATGTGCGGCCGCGGGTGACCTCCTGTTTGTGCTTCCCAAGATTGACGTCTTCTGTTGATCTTATACGTCCTCTATGCAAACCCAGACGCCGGTCTATGAACGCATCGTACTCAAGCTAAGCGGCGAAGCGATGCAGGAGCGCGGAGCGCGGGACAACATTTCGCTCGCCGTCGTGCGTGAGATCGCCGAGCGCATAAAAGAGGTGCGCGACCTCGGCGTGCAAGTGGCAGTTGTAATCGGCGGGGGAAACATCTGGCGCGGTCTTTCTGCGTCTCACCGGGGAATGGACCGCACCACGGCGGATTACATGGGAATGCTGGCCACTGTCATCAACGCACTGGCACTACGCAGCACGCTCGATCAAATGGGTGTCGAAACGCGCGTGCAGACAGCTATCGAAATGAAAAATGTCGCCGAGCCATTCATTCTTGGCCGCGCGATCCGGCATCTCGAACTGGGCCGCGTTGTAATTTTCGCCGCCGGCACCGGGAACCCTTACTTTTCCACAGACACGACCGCCGCGTTGCGTGCGAGCGAGATTCGCGCCGACGTAATTTTGAAAGCAACCAAGGTCGAGGGCGTCTACGATCGCGATCCGAAAACTCACGCAGACGCCCGCCTCTATGACCGCCTCAGCTTCACTGAAGCGCTGACCAAACGTTTGCAGATCATGGATTCGACTGCGTTCAGCCTTTGCATGGACAACAAGATCCCGATCGTTGTCTTCGACATGTACAAACCCGGCAGCATTCGCGACGCCGTCCTGGGACGAAAAGTTGGCACCCTTGTTTGCGATGAACCGTCTTCGGACCTAAAAATTCAGGGGCCATGAGCAGAGATGACATTCTTCTGGAGGCCGAGATGTCGATGGAAAAAAGCGTCGATTATATGGTGCACGAATTTGCCGCGGTGCGCACCGGCAAAGCTTCACCTGGCCTTGTAGAAAACGTGGACGTACACGCTTACGGATCGACGATGAAGCTAAAACAACTCGCTTTGATTACGACACCGGAGCCGCGTTTGCTTGTCGTACAACCGTTTGACGCCGGCACGGTGCCGGACATCGAGAGAGCGCTCAAGGAGTCGAAGATCGGTATTACTCCTGCGATTGACGGCAAAATCATTCGACTGCCAATCCCGGAGTTGTCAGAAGAACGTCGAAAAGAGCTCGCGCGTTCCCTTAGCAAAATGGCCGAAGAAGCGCGGGTGCGTGTGCGCGCGAACCGCCGCGCCGCACTCGACGAGGCGAAGAAACTCAAAACGGCCGGCGAACTGACTGAGGATGGCTTTCGCGATGTGGAGGACGAAGTGCAGAAGCTTACGGATCGCTTCGTCAAATCAATCGATGATCATCTCAAGCACAAAGAAGCCGAGGTCATGAAGGTATAGGTTGCCGCATCGCCACGCTGCTCGGCAGCACGACCGATTAACTGAAAGCAGGTTTCCTAAACTGCGAAGCTTTCGCCGCAAGAGCAGTGAGCCACGGCGTTCGGATTGGTGACTTTAAAGCCGCCTTTCTGCAGGTCTTCGCTGAAATCGAGCACGGAACCGCTGACGAAAAGCGCGCTCTTTGGATCGACAACGAGGCGAACGTTTTGCGTTGGAACCAGAATATCCCGCTCCTGCGGGCCATCTACCAAATCCATGACGTACTGCAGGCCGGAGCAGCCGCCGCCAATCACCTTGAGGCGCAACGCACCGTCTGGCTTAGCTTTTTCTTCCAGCAGCGACGCTAATTTACGTGCCGCTTTTTCAGTAACGCTGATCAGGCGCTCATTGCCAATCTTGTAGTTAATGGCCTGTGCTTCCGTACTCATCAGGAGGTTACGTTTCGATCTTATCAGTTGCTCCGCGAAGTAGTTGGGCGACTTCGTTCTGCACGCTTTCTACTTCGTCGAGGCGCAGCTGCGGGTCGGGCACAACGAACACGTCGCCAGTTGTGCCCTGTTCGTAAATAAGAACCCTGCCATTTTCGTTCTGTTCTGTGTTCACCTGTTTTAGGACTCGCTTACGCTCGAGCATCGCGGCAAGAACATAACACGCGTTTGCAGGCGGGTTGTTGGACGCCATCAAACGGCGGAAGAGTTGCTCCGCATCTTCTCTGGGAACAGGTTCAGCCGGTTTTGGCGGCAATGGCTCGTAACGCGATTTCCAAAATGAAAACGGCCGAATGTTTTCGTTGCGGTTTCGCCACGCCTCTTCGCTCAAATCCTCGCGCCGGTAGCCATCGGCGTCGTGATACAGGAGAGTGTAAAAATATTCGCCAGGAGCAAAAGGGCGGCGCGTGGCTGCGCAGAATTCCGCTCGATGCTTAATCGCCCACTCATTTGGGAGAGGATTCATTGCGCAACTATACGTCGCGCAGTGAAAAGATGAAAGCTGAGCGCCTCGCGATTAGAAGCCCGGAGGTAAAGCAAGTAGAGACCAATTGCCGCGAAAACAATGTTGGGTGTCCAGGCCGCAATCCATGCAGGGACACGGTCCCCCTCACCTAGCGCCAGAAAAAGGTGGACAAGAAAGTTCATCGAAAAAACGAGGATGACTGCTGCGGCAACGCTTGAGAGAACGCCGCGTCGCGAATAGCCGATGCCGAGCGGCGCAGCGATACACACCACCACGAGGCACGTCCAGGGCAGAGCGAGCCGGTACTGCAGATGCGTGCGAAACGGCGCTAGCAGCGTATGGGGGAAATCAGCATTGAAACGCAAATACTCTCGGAGCTCAGGCAGGCTTAGGAATTCTGCTCGTTCATTTGCGCTGCCAAGCCGGAACGGGGTTTCGCTCCAGTGCTCAATTTTCAACGAAGGGTAAATGTGCTCCTCGACGATGTTCCCGGAATGGTCATAGTGGACGACTTTAGCGTTTTCCAGCTCCCACGCCTTGGTTTCCGGACGGAAAAAGGCGCGCGCCGCGATGTAATTCGTAACAATATTGTCGTTGGCGTCCTGTTGGAGTACCTGCACGTTATTGAACGTATTGGTGCGCTGAAGAAAATTTTGAATGAACCACGTGCGCAAGTCCGTACGATTACGAAAAATCTGTCCCTGGATGTAGCGACCAGGACGCGACTGCGCTTCGGAGAGGAATGTTTTGCGTGCCAGTTCGGCGTGCGGCGCCAGTGAATAGTTTAACGCCATGGTCGCCGCAACTGTCAGCAGTCCAATGCCGATCAATGGCAGCAGAACTCGAGGAAGACTTACGCCTGCCGTGAGCATGGAAACGATTTCATTTGCCCGCGACATTCGGCCCAAGGCAAAAAGGAGCGACAGCAGCAGCGAAACCGGCAGCAGAATAATCAGAACCTGCGGAATTTGCGTGGCGTAATAGCGAGCAACAAGGGAAAGAGGTACATGTTGGTCGATAAACATTGAGATATTGTCGCTGACATCGAAGATGAGCCAGATCGAGATGAAGCCTGCGATGCAGTAACAGTAAACCTGCAAGAAATTGCGAATGACGTATCGATCGAGGAGTCTCACCGGATTTTCGAATTTCGATTTGCGATTGGCGAATTACAATAGCATTCCGCTATGATGACCCAGCGTCAAAACGCTGGGCATACCTTTAATCGAAATGATCGCGCTGAAAAACGTCGTAAGCAGCGAATTTGTGGAACGCGTCCACGCGTTCTTTTCCGCAAACGGCCCGCTGTCCAAGGCTAAGAACTTCGAGTTCCGCCCGCAACAGCAGGAAATGGCAGCGCGCGTAGCGCAGGCGCTGGAGGAAGAGCGTCACTTGGTAGTCGAAGCAGGAACCGGGGTGGGCAAATCGCTCGCTTACCTCGTCCCGGCAATTCTATTCGCGCTCGAGCGGCACAAAAAGGCGATCGTTTCCACCCATACGATTAATCTCCAGGAACAACTGCTGCATAAAGACATCCCGATTTTGAAAAAAGTGCTGCCAGTCGAGTTTGACGCAGCGTTGATGAAAGGCCGGCAAAATTATCTTTGTCCACGCCGGCTCGAGCGCGCACTGCAAAGCGCAAACGAACTTTTTACCGGACCCGAGCAGGGCGAATTGCAGCGACTGGCCGAATGGGCCAGCACAACCCGCGACGGATCGCTCAGCGATATTTCCGCCGAGCCCGATCCAAAAGTTTGGATGCAGGTGTGTAGCGAAGCGCACATCTGCACACAGAAAACGTGCGGGCAAAACCCGCGCTGTTTTTATCAACAGGCGCGGAAACGTTTGCTGGCTGCAGACGTGATCGTGCTCAATCACACCTTGCTTTTCATCTTGCTCGGCTCACCGGATCAACAGGCAGAGCGGGAGAGTGGGTTTCTATTTCCAAATGATTTCCTCATTTTGGACGAAGCGCATACGGTCGAGCAGGTCGCGTCCAAGCAGATCGGTATCGGCGTTTCGCAATACGGACTGCGCTCGACGATCCAGCGGCTTTACAACGCACGGACGCGCAAAGGACTGTTCACCGTAATGCGCGACGCGCCCGGCGTGCGACTCGCGGGGGAACTGATCGATGACGTTGAGAAATTTTTTGGCGTCGTCGAGTCGAAATCAGATTTCCGTAAAGGCCGCGAGTTTCGCGTTCGCGATGTCGATTTTGTTCCGGACACGATCACCGGCCGCTTGACCGCGCTTCACGCGCGAATGGCCGAGGTGGTGAAACGCGCCGATGACGAAATTTTGAAAGCGGAACTGCAGGAATTTGGACGGCGCATTCGCGACGCGCGGGACGGCATTGCGATTTTTCTGGAGCAAAGCGCGCCGGAGCATGTTTACTGGGTCGAGCGCACCGGCAAAACGGAGCGGTTCCTTGCTCTCAACGCCGCGCCTGTCGATCTTGCGCCGGTGCTGCGGCGGATGCTCTTTCGCGAGAACTGTTGTTGCGTGATGACCAGCGCCACTCTGGCCGTGGGTCGGCCGGATCTCGCCTATTTTCGTGAGCGCACGGGCGCGACGGAGGCGGAGCCGTTGCAGCTTGGCAGCCCGTTCGATTTTCAACGGCAAATGAAAATGTTTGTCGTGCAAAAGATGCCCGACCCGCGCGACGCCGCTTATCAGAAACAGCTGGAGCATTGGATCGCGCATTTCGTCAAGAAGACCGATGGGCGCGCGTTTGTCCTTTTCACGAATTATCGCGACATGCAGCAAGTGGCGGGAGCCATGCAGAGATTTTTTGTAGATAAGGGAATGAATCTTCTCGTGCAGGGAGCGGGCGCGCCGCGCAGTAAGCTCCTTGAGCAATTCAAATCAACGCCGGGAGCTGTCCTGTTTGGCACGGACAGTTTTTGGGGCGGCGTCGATGTTCCGGGCGAGGCGCTTTCGAATGTGATCATTACGCGGCTTCCGTTTGCCGTGCCCGATCACCCGCTCATCGAAGCCAAACTCGAATTGATCGAGGAGCGCGGTGGCGATCCGTTCACGGAATACTCTCTCCCGGAAGCGATTCTCAAACTTCGACAAGGCGTCGGCCGCTTGATTCGAACAAAGAGTGACTGCGGCATCATCGTCATTCTCGACAATCGGATCGTGACCAGACCGTACGGTCGCGCTTTTCTGCAAGCGCTACCCAAATGTCCGATCGAAATCATTTAGATTTAATCGGCAATGTTGCACGAGGTCACCCGGCCTTTCGACTGGCCACAATTTCCTAATCGTCCAGCGCTGGAGCGATGAAACTCAGCACAGTTTCGAAGATGACGGTCCGGTTAGGAACGCACTGGTGGATGCTCGCGCTGACGGTCGCCTTGTTCGTGCTGGTGGCGGCTCTTGTCGATCTTAAGCCGGTAGTGGATGAGAATTTTTTCTTTTCAACCAGTGATCCCCAGTTCCGCCAATCTAAAAAGATCGAGCAGCGTTTTCCGTCGCGGCCTGAAGTTATCCTGACTGTGTCGTCTCGGAATATTTCGGCACCGCGCTACCTCGGTCGGATCCAAAAACTCACTCAACAGGTCAACACGATTGATGCGGTTAGCGCCGTCAAGAGCTTGACTGCGGGACCGAAAAATTTCCAAGACGCGTTGGCGAGCCCATTTTGGAGCCGCCTCCTGATCGCTCCGGACCGCAAATCCAGCAATGTCATCGTGTTCATGGAAGGCAAGGACACCGAGAAGTCGATCAAGCATCTCGAGCGAATCATGCACGAGCTCGATGAGAAAGATTTTCGAATTCATATTGCCGGCCCGCCCTATGTCGTCGAGATGATCCGGCGCAGTCTGGCCCACGACTTCTGGTACTTCAGCCTCACCGCGGTCGTTTTGTTTGGGCTGACAATGGCGGTGATGTTCCGATCCGGTCGAGTGTTTCTGGGAATGCTCGCGACCTGCACGAGCGCCGTTTTGTTGACGTTGCTCCTTCAGTCAGTGTTCGGCAAAAAGATCGGCATCCTCACTGTGAACCTCGGCACGATCGTATTTGTCGTAGCGTTGTCGCACTTGGTTTACATGACCTTTAACTGGCAGACGCTTGCCGACCGGATGGGGAAGAAATCGCCCGATCTCGCGGCAGCCGCTCGGCGCATGACATTTCCTGCTTCGTTTTGGTCAATGGTTTGCGCTTCGCTCGGGTTCGGCAGTTTGTTGATCGTCCAAGCCAAGCCGTTACGCGAACTGGGATTCGGCGGCGTGCTCGGGACGGTCGTGGCATTGATCTGCGCTTACGTGATGTATCCGTCGTTCCTGCGCTGGGCTGTGCCGCGCAAAAGCAAGCTTTTGGAGGCAGAACCTTCCGAGACATTTTGGTCGCGGCGGTTCGTGCCGCTGTCGCTGGCCGTCATTCTCCTCAGCGCCGGCCTGGGATTTGGGCTGAAGCAAGTAAACACCGACCCGAGCCTTCTCGATTATTTCAAGCCC
>WNGO01001397.1_pt1 | contig 39608 bp, 48 predicted proteins | sample 5400511 | NCBI WGS metagenome assembly WNGO01 (sample SAMN13153380, study PRJNA577476) | soil metagenome | isolation source: 20 cm soil or saprolite under Garry oak tree replicate 2 | place: USA:California | collected 2016-06-15 | reverse complement strand
GTCTCCGCGTCGTGCGGGGTCGAGCCCAACCGCGTCGTGTCCTACAAGCCGCTCCTCGACAAGGCGATCGAGCTCGCCGCCGTGAAGCCCCGCCGGTGCATCATCCTCCAGCGACCAGAGGAGCGGGCGCTGCTGGTCCCCGGCCGCGACCTCGACTGGTCGGAGCTCATGGCGGGAGCGCAGCCGGCGGAGTGCGTACCGGTGGCGGCGACCGATCCCCTGTACATCCTGTACACGTCGGGGACGACCGGCATGCCGAAAGGGGTCGTCCGCGACAACGGCGGGCACCTGGTTGCGCTCACGTGGAGCATGAAAAACATCTACGGCGTCGAGCCCGGCGAGGTCTACTGGGCGGCCTCCGACCTGGGGTGGGTCGTGGGCCACTCCTACATCCTCTATGGCCCGCTGTTCAACGGGAACACCACCATTCTCTACGAGGGAAAGCCGGTCGGCACGCCCGACCCCGGCGCTTTCTGGCGCGTGATTTCCCAGCACGGCGTGCGCGTCCAGTTCACGGCGCCCACCGCCATCCGCGCCATCAAGCGCGACGACCCGACCGGCGAGCACGTGCGGCGCTACGATCTCAGCCGCTTCCGGACCCTGTTCCTCGCCGGCGAGCGGTGCGATCCCGACACGCTCCACTGGGCGGAGCAGCGGCTCGGCGTTCCGGTGATCGACCACTGGTGGCAGACCGAGACCGGGTGGCCGATCGGAGCGAACTGCCTCGGGCTGGGTGCGATCCCGGTCAGGCCGGGCTCGTGCGCGCGCGCGGTGCCGGGATACGACGTGCGCGTGTTGGGAGCGGATGGTCGCGAGGTCCCCGCGGGCCAGACGGGGAGCCTGGTCGTCAAGCTGCCCCTGCCGCCCGGGTGCCTGCCCACCCTATGGGACAACGACGCGGGCTTCGTGCAGTCCTACCTGAGCCAGTATCCCGGCTACTACCTGACGGCCGACGCCGGGTACAAGGATGCCGACGGTTATCTCTGGGTGATGAGCCGGACCGACGACATCATCAATGTCGCCGGCCATCGGCTCTCCACGGGGGCGATGGAGGAAGTCCTGGCTTCGCATCCGGACGTGGCCGAGTGCGCCGTGGTGGGAGTGGCGGACCAGCTCAAGGGCGAGATCCCCCTGGGATTCATCGTGCTGAAGGCGGGCGTGCAGCGCGCTCCGGAAGCCGTCGTCCCGGACCTGGTCGAGATGGTCCGTGAGCGGATCGGGCCGGTCGCATGCTTCAAAACCGCCACGGTCGTGCAGCGGCTGCCCAAGACCCGCTCCGGCAAGATCCTGCGCGGCACGATGAAGAAGATCGCGGACGGGATCGACTATCACGTGCCGCCCACGATCGACGACCCGGTCATCCTGGATGAGATTACGGCGGCGTTGACGTCGCTCGGGTATCCCCGCACCTGACACGCGCCTGAGGCCGACGGCGCGGGTGAACTAAGGAAATGAATCGTTCTTCTTCAGCGCGCCGCAGCTTTTGGATTTCCGGACCACGCCGAGACGGCGCTGATAGGCTCTACGGTGAGTGCGTAGCCGTCACGATCGACGAGGACGTTAGGACCGAGTACTGGACCAAGATCCGGCGCCTCCCTCAATTCAAAGCGAGGGGCCGGACCTAATGCCGCTGCCTAACAAGCGCTTGAAGCTGGCGGCGCGCGTAGATTAAGGAATGAATCTTTCTTCAGCGCGCCGCAGCTTAAGCGCGATCCGTTAGGCCCATTCGCAAGGACAAAGCGGTGGCTGCAACACAAGACAAACAATCGTCAGAAGTTGTCTCCATTCGCGGAGAGGGAAGTGCGTCGCTGCAACGGACGCACGCGCCCTTGGGAGATTTCCCGCTATCTCAGCCCGCCGATATATCATCGTCGAGCAAGCTAATTCTTGGCATTTCGTTCGTCGGTGCGGCACTCTGGCTAGCTGCCTGGGTTCTCTCGCGCAGCGGACGGGATAGTTTGTTTCTCCCAGTCCTGCTGTTATTGCTGGCGATTCCCTTGTGTTGGCTCGTGATGCTGTACGCATGCGTGCGTGCGGTGCTTGACCTCGTGCGACGGCCGGACCTGCGCTCGGTGCGCAATATCGCAGTGTTGGTCGTCGGAATGTCGCTTCTATTGCTGGTGGCGGTGAATTTGCTCTTGAGTCCCCGCAGCGGCGCCCTCTAGGTCGGGCCGCCTAACAAGCGCTTGAAGCTGGCGGCGCGCGTAGAATACTTGAATGACTAGTTTTTCTTCAGCGCGCCGCAGCTTAAGCGCGATCCGTTAGGCGGCCGCGTTGATGACATGGGCTCGCTCGCTCCTTACACACTCGAGGCAGGCATGGGCTTGTTTTCGAAGAAGACGGCGTCACTGCCGGAGACCATTCCACTTGGTTCGTGGGCCATGGTTCAAGGCTCGAACCAAGGCAGCCTGCTGCTAGCCCGCGTACGTAAGGGACTCGGGTCCGTCGTCGGCCACGTTGCCTATCCCTACCGAGTCGGCGTGGCCACGCGCGTTCGCGCCACCGCCGCCAATGGGATGCCGACGACAGAAGAGAACGCGATCTTGCAAGAGGTGGAGGGGCGCCTCGCTCACGCGCTGGAGCTTGATCGCGAAGCGGTGTTCGTGGTTGCCCTCACTACCAATGGAGTCAAGGAATGGGTCCTCTATACTTCTGATCCTGAGGCGACGAAACGCCGGATGCAAGCCTTCGCCTCGAGTGTCACCTCGCACAGACTGCAGATGGTCGTGGCTGAGGACAAACAGTGGGGCGTCTACCGGCAATTCGCAGGCGGCGGATGACCTCTGCGGCCGCCGTCAGCTTCAGGCGCGTGTTAGGCGGCCCCGCCTCTGTCGATGTGACCAATTCCCGATTCCGGTGGGTATCGGTGTTGATGAGCTTCTCAGGTAGATCTGTGCGTTTCGTGGGCAGCCTCGCGCTCGTTCTTGCGTTGGCGGCATGTGAGAAGGGCGTCGCGCCCATAGCCTATTGCGCCGCCCCACGGTCCATCGCAATAGAAGTGAGCGCGCTCGATTCCATCTCTCAGCTGTCCGTCGCAGATAGTGCTCGAGGAGTCGTGCAGAGCGGCAGCTACTTAGATTCACTGCGCCTCGTCTTTGGCGTGCTGCTGGGTGGTACCAAGCTGGGCACCTATGACGTAACGGTTGACCGTCCGGGATACCGCGAGTGGATTCGTGCCGACGTGCAGGTCACACGGCAGGGGCCGTGTGGCAACGTCATTCCAGTACAGCTCACCGCGCTTTTGCAGCCCGCTCCTTAAACGGTCGCTTGGGGCGCGCACAGAATCGGCTTGTCAATGGTCCCGAGGACAACGTGTGGCATTACTATCAGGTACTCGTTTCCGCGCACGGGAATCCCGCACCCCCAACTGAGCCTGCCCCTCATGAGCCTCCGCCCAAGAAGAGCCTGTGGCAGAGGATGCGTGGCGCCTAACACGCGCTTGAAGCTGGCGGCGCGCGTACATTGGGGAATGAATCTTTCACCAGCGTGCGGCAGCTTAAGCACGATCCGTTAGGCCGCCCGGATGATTCCCATCTCACTGCGAGGCTGGCCGCTTGTATCTACAATCGTCACGGTCGCTGCCTGCCACATGGATCAGGTCCACCACCACTATGCCACGTACCGCGAGGCCCTGGAAGCTGGCGAACGTAGGCGTGGGTGGCTCCCAGACTGGGTGCCGGCCTCGGCGGTGGATATTCACATGCAAGGCGACATCGATACAAACGAACGTTGGTTGCGGTTTGACATCGTGGGATCGGTAGCCGATTCACTCCGCCAGGAGCTCGTCCCTATCTCCGCGGACTCGATGCGCGGGCGGGCTCCGTCGCGCTCAAGCGCATGGTGGTTTGAGGGTCTGATTCAGCGGCAGCCTGCAAACGATGCCGCGCTGCACGCGGAGTTGTATCGGGGGAACAGCCGTCGTGTCGCCCGATCGGTCATGATCGCGTTCGATCGAGCCAGTCAGCATGTCTACGTGTGGTCGGGTGCTGACGGAATGATTCCTTGAGGGCGGCCTAACACGCGCCTGAAACCTCGTATCATCGCTCCTCGTTGAGGGCACTGCATGTGAAGATGAACTAGGAATCCTGCAGCGCAGCGTCTCGCCCGGAGGTAGCCCATGCAGAGTCCCGCACTCGCCAAGTGGATCTTCGCCGGCAACATCGTCATGTTCCTCGCTCTTGCCACGATCCTGCTTGGCGGTTTCAAGCGGCAGCAGCCTGCGGTCTTATCCGCCGAACGGATCAACATTGTGGAGTCAGACGGACACCTCGCGTTGGTGTTATCGAATGCGGCCCGGCTCCCGGGAATCACCGTGTCGGGAAAGGAGTATGTCCGGCCCCGCGGACGCCTCGGGAGCGCTGGGATGATCTTTTACAATGAAGCGGGTGACGAGGTCGGTGGCCTCATCATTAAGGGAGGTCCCGGAGCGCCGAGCGATACGAGCCGCGCGTTCGGTCACTTGTCTTTTGATCAGTGGAAGCAGAATCAAGTCGTGGCGCTGCAGTACTTGGACAACGGAACGAACCGGTCCGCGGGTCTGCGCGTATGGGATCGGCCAACAGGCAAGCCCGCCGAGCTGCTCGCGATCCTCGGGCAGCGAATCGGTATGACTCCGGCGGGTCCTGTGCAGGACTCGCTCCGGCGGGAGTACATCCGCATGGACGCCGATGCGGCAGGACAGCTTCGCACCTTCCTCGGAAGCGCGAACGGGGTTGCAGCTCTCGAGCTGCGTGACGTCAATGGTAAGGTGAGAATCAGGTTGTCGGTGGATACGACTGGTATCGCGCGGTTGGCCTTTCTCGATACGTTGGGCCGGGTTGCAGCTGCTTACCCAAGCCAGTGAGGCGCGGGGCGGCCTAACAAGCGCCTGAAGCTGGCGGCGCCGTCTTGCTGTGGTAGTCTTCTATTTGTGAAAACGTCTAGTCAGCGCCGCAGCTTAGGCGCATCCCGTTAGGCGGCGCGACAAGGCTCTGCAATCGATACCGGAGAAATCACCATGGGAATCGTCACGTGGATCGTTCTCGGACTGGTTGCGGGGTTATTGGCCAAGATCGTCATGCCCGGCAGAGACCCTGGCGGGATCATCGTCACAATCTTGCTAGGCATCGCCGGCGCGCTGGTTGGCGGGTTTGTCGGAACCCGACTTGGGTTCGGCAATATTTCAGGTCTCGACCTGCGAAGCGTAGCGATCGCGGGGGGCGGCGCAGTTCTACTCCTGTTCCTCAACCGGTTCTTGAAACGGCGAGGGGCAGTCTGATTTGCAACAAGGCTCCAACATGGAGGTCGGTGTGTTAGCAGCCTTGGTAGCCGCGTTGTCAGTGACTGTTGCGGGTTCAGTTCAGGGAGACCAGTTCCTCGTCGACCTCGGGCACGCCACGATCGGGGCAGTCGGTCCAAAGGACTCCGTTCGCCAACTCCGCGCGAAGTTCGGTGCAGGCAACGTGATCAGGACCGTCGGTAGACTCGAGGGTTCACCAAACGTCACCTTCGTCGTCAGCATCGCGGGGCATAAGGTCGTTCAGCACTGGAACTATGTCTCTACGAGTGACTCGGCATTCAAGACCAAGGAGGGCGTTGGCGTTGGGTCGACGGTGGCGGACTTCGCGCGCTACTATGGCGAGGCTCTGCGGGGCGAAGGCGAGGGCGCTTCGTTCCTGAACTTCAGGCCGTCGGGCGGGACTCAATTCCAAGTTAGAGTCAGCGATCAGTGCTTCGCACACGTGGCGCACTTGAAGGCCGACAAGGTCTGCACTGTCAGGGAGATTTTGCTTTGAGCGCTGCGGGGCCTTGCCTGCGGCCTAACACGCGCTCGAAGCTGTCGGCGCCCGTCCTCAACGAGTCTGGATACCATTCCATCCGAGGAGCTCACAATGGGTCTCTTTTGGGATCTCCTGCAACAGAGCCAGATCAACGAGCACTCGGAGCGCACCCAAACTCTCGAGGGTCGAGTCGCGCTCCTCGAGGCCCAGGTCCGAGGGCTGACCAAACTGCTTCGAACCGTCATCGAGCGGCTTGAGCAGCATCTGCACGTCGATCTTGACGAGGACGGGAAGGTTCGATGACCAGTGCGCGACGGAGGGAAACGACATGAAGACCACTACTCTTCCTGTTACGGACCGCGCACGGCGCGTGGTCCAAACAGCCGACGCGGAGCGGCGTCGTCTTGGACATCCGGTTCTCACACCTCAGCACGTGCTGTGGGCTCTACTCGCGGAACAAGGTTCAGTTGCGACGCAGGTCCTCTCAGCGTTGCATTTCAACGCCTCTACCCTTGAGAAGCGATTGGGACCCGACTGGCACGCGACGGGACCGGCAAAGGGGGACGAGGACCCGATGCAGGCCGCGGCCGAATCCGCGAGCGAGCTCCAAGATGCAGCCGTCGACACAGCGCACCTTTTGCTTGGCTTGCTGCGCGGCCAGAGTCGGGTTGGTAAGCTCCTGCGCGCAGAGGGTGTGAGCTATGCTGCGGTGTCCGAGGCGACGCGCCGCTTTTGGAGTCAAGCGGCGATCTGATGTGGCGCTGTCCGTTAGGCCGCAGACGAAACGCGACCCCCCAACTACCGCACATCGGAGATTCAGATGAAGCGAGTCACTGGCATCGGCGGCATCTTTTTCAAGGCAAAGGATGCACCGGCGCTGCAGGCTTGGTACAAGCGTCATCTCGGCATCGATGTCCAGGAGTGGGGCGGTACAGCGTTCACGTGGGCCGACTCGGATGGCAAGCCCACAGGCGGAACGACCGTCTGGTCCGTTGGTCCCGAGGAAGGCAACCAGTTTGCTCCAAGCAAAGCCTCGTTCATGGTCAACTACCGCGTTGAAGACCTTCACGCTGTGGTCACGGCGCTCAAAGCGGAAGGCTGCAACGTCCTCGATAAGATCGATGACTCTGAGTACGGCACGTTTGCCTGGGTCATCGATCCTGAGGGAAACAAGGTCGAATTGTGGCAACCACCTGCCGGTCAATGAAACGCGCCCACGCTCCCTGCGGCACACCGAGATGAAGACGCGCTTTGGGTCTCCTGGCGTTGTCTGGTGCTTTGGAGGACGGCGCGTAGGATATTGAATGACTACGGGGGTTTAACGTCACTGGGGCCGATCAGGGAGGCTATCACATCCGCGGTTTCGCCGAATGGCCGCTGAACTCGGGTGGGTTGACCTTCCGGACGGAGCTGTTCTACAACGCCCTACATTCGGAGTCCAGTTCTAACGAGCCGGCTAACCAGCGCTTGAAGCTGGCGGCGTAGCTTAAGCGCGCTCCGTTAGGCAGCGCAGCCGAGTATAGGCTGTAGAGAGGTGTCAGATGGAACCACCTGTGTTTCTTGCCGCGCTCCTGATATTCGTGGGGATTCCCGCTCTTACGGTCCTGAAAATCGCTCGTCTGCGTGCCAATCGCCCTCAATTGCAATCGCCCGAGGTCACTGAACGGCTCGAGGCAGTTGAGCAACGCGTCGAGGATCTCCAAAAGGAGCTAGCGGAAACACAGGAGCGTCTCGATTTTGCCGAACGTTTACTCACCAGGGCGCGGGAAGAGCGGCAGCTTGGCAGCTAACACCGACCCCACCGGGTGCGCTGCCTAACAAGCGGCGGAGCTGACGCCGCCCCCTCGTGGTAGAATTCGGTTTGTGAACCTTCTAGCTCGGCGCCGCAGCTTAAGCGCGATCCGTTAGGCGGTTGTTCCACTGATCCCCCTTATCCCCGCGCTGCTCACCGTAGCTGCAGCGCTTCCGGTCGACACCTGCGGCTCTGCCACGCTGCTCCTCGCGTACGCCCATAATGACTACCGCAATCGTCGCCCGTTGCTCGACGCTCTCGCGCTCGGGTACCGCGGCGTAGAGGCCGACGTGTTTCGGGTCGGTCAAGACCTCCTGGTCGGGCATGAGCGTGACGAGACGCGGTCTGGGAAGACGCTTGCTCGACTGTACCTCGCACCCTTGCTCGACCGCGTCCGCTCCTGTGGATACATCCTGGCCGATTCGACGCCCTTCTTTCTCAATATCGAACTGAAAGAACGTGACCCAACGACGTTTGGCTTGCTGGTGACACTGCTGCGCACGTATGACGAGCTTTTCGCCACGGCGCGCCCGCTGGTCCAGGTGACGCTGGTGGGTTGGTGGCCGGATACGCTTGCCGACCCCTCCTTGTGGCCTGCATACCTCCTGGTTCAGATACCCATTGATGGCCGCACCTCGAGTACGCAGCCTCCATGGCCTGTGGGTCTCGTGAGCATCGATTATGGAAAAGTCCTACGATGGTCGGGTCGGGGTCCCGTTTCGAGCGCGGCGAGGGACGCCATGGCGACGGCGCGCCGAGTGGCCGCGTCACACGGTGTACCCATCCGGGTTCACCATGCCCCAGCCCGGCGTCGGATCTATGAGTGGCTCGTTGCGGAGGGAGTCACCCTGATCGGGTCCGGCGACCTGATGCGTGACCGCGAGTTGCTCCTGGAACGCTCTGACCGGCCGCAAAACACGCGCCTGAAGCTGGCGGCGCCCGGTCTCTGAGGAAGTCTTCGGCACACTTTTCTCATGACTCGCCTCAGCGTCAACCTGAACAAGGTCGCGTTACTTCGGAACTCCCGCAATCTTGGGATACCGAGCCTCCTTCCAGCGGCCGAGCGTTGCATCGAGGCTGGCGCACACGGGATCACTGTGCATCCCCGCCCAGATCAACGCCACGTGAAACCATCCGACGTTCTCGAACTAGCAGAATTATTGCGAGACCATGCTGACGTCGAGTTCAACATCGAAGGGAACCCCTTTCCCGAGTTCCTGGAGATGGTGCGAAGGGCAAGGCCGATTCAATGCACGCTCGTCCCTGATGGCCCCAATGCGGTGACATCGGACCATGGATGGGATCTTGACGAACAAGCCACATGGCTCAAGCCAATAATCTCCGCATTGCACGACAGCGGTGCTCGCGTGAGCATTTTCATGGATGTCGAGAGCGATCAATGGGCGCGAGCCCGGGAACTCGGGGCGGATCGAGTAGAACTCTATACACAACCCTACGCAGCCGCTTATGCGCGGAATGACTTCGAGAGAATCCTTGGCGAGTTTGCAGCAGCCGCCACCGCCGCGCAGGCGGTTAGCCTTGGCGTAAACGCCGGCCACGATTTGAACCTTCAGAATCTTGGCGCATTCTGCCGCATTCCTGGCATCCTGGAGGTATCTATTGGTCACGCGTTGGTGTCCGACGCGCTCGAGGTCGGGTTATACAACGCAGTACGCGCGTACTTGCAGGTTTTGGCTTCGTCAGCGCGCCACGGCCTAACAAGCGCTTGAAGCTGAGGGCGCCCATCGTCTGTCGTAGAATTGCGTTTGTGATAATTTCAGCTCGGCGCCGCAGCTTAGGCGCACTCCGTTAGGCGGCCCCTTCTGGTTCGGTGCTCCGAGCGATGGTCGATTATCGCGAGCTGGATCCGAAGCATCTTGTTCGAGACAGCTACGACCGCATCTCCCATGCGTATCGCGGCGACACACTCCCCCGCGATCGCGGCTACTTCAGATGGCTCGACGTTCTCATGCCTCATCTGCAACAAGGTGACGCCGTGCTTGACCTGGGCTGCGGATGTGGTGTTCCCATGGCGCAAGAACTTGCACAACTCTGCGCCGTCACGGGTATCGATATCTCGCCCGTTCAGATTGAACGTGCCCGCCAGCTCGTGCCGAACGGCGCGTTCGAGTGCCGAGACATGGCTACCGCTGAATTCGAGGAAGGACGCTTCACCGCCATCGTCTCGCTCTTTTCGATGTTCCACCTCCCCGTGCGGGAGCATCGTCCGCTCCTGGCGCGCATGTTCTCATGGCTCCGGCCCGGCGGCTACTTGTTAATTAGTCTCGGTCATTCGGCATGGACCGGATATGAAGAGGATTGGTATGGGGCTCCGATGTACTGGAGCCACGCCGACGAGCAGACTTCCCTCAATTGGCTTGAGGAGGCCGGCTTCGAGGTGCTGTGGCAGGAGTTCCTCCCTGAGGGAAAGGGCGGTCACCGGATCGTCCTTGCCCGGCGTTCGAGATGAAGACTGGATGCTAGGTCAAGCAAGGCGAAGGCTGAGCAAGTGAAAGCGAGGGAGCCTGAAGCAGATCCAGTAAGGCACTTGTCAATGGAAATTCGCTCGATCGGATCGTTCCTCGACTATTGGCGAACCATTCGCGGCCGTACGCGCCGCGTCGTGGTTTGTATTCCTCCGGACCAAATCGAGTGGAGCCCGCATCCCGGCAAGTTCACCTTCGGCGACCTCGTGCGGCATCTTGCTACAATCGAGCGCTACATGTACGCAGAGACGGTGGCGGGACGCCCCAGCCGCTACGCCGGATGCGGCCGTCACCTTGCCGAGGGTTTCGAGGCGGTTGTGGCTTTCCTGGATCGTCTGGGGGTGGAATCGCAGGCGATTTTCGGGATGCTGACGGATGCGGACCTTGAACGAAAATGCCTCACCCCAGCCGGCACGCCGATCACCCCCTGGAAGTGGTTGCGGGCCATGGTCGAGCACGAAGCCCACCACCGTGGCCAGATCTACCTGATGCTCGGCCTTCTGAACGTCCCCACGCCACCGCTCTATGGCATGACCTCGGAAGAAGTCCAAGCGAGGTCTCCCTAACAGGCGCTTGAATCTGGCGGCGCGGGGGCATCGCCCCTCTTCCGCTCTTCTGTCCGCCGCCCGATTTTGTGGAGACCACTCAGAATCCCTCGGAGGCCCTATGCGCATCCTTACCGTCCCGGCGTGCCTCGTGCTCATGGCCGCCCCACTGCACTCCCAGGCCGCGTCTCCGGCCACGCCGAGCGCGCGGCACTGGGGCCCGGCCCCTGCGGTCTTCCCCCCGGGCGCCAGGATGGCTGTGCTGAGCGGTGACCCCGGTAAGGCGGGGCCGTTCACAGTGGAGCTGGCCCTCCCCGCCGGCTACAAGATCCGGCCGCACTTCCATCCCACGATTGAGACGGTCACGGTCAAGAAAGGGACCCTCCTCGTCGGCATGGGCGATGCGTTCGATGCCTCGAAGACCAAGCCGATGCAGGTTGGCGACTCGGGGTCCATCCCGGCAAACGCGCACCACTTCGCTGCCGCAAACATTGCGACCTTCATTACGGTGAGCGCGATGGGTCCCTTCGCCATGACGTACGTCCACCCAGGGGACAATCCTCAAAAGTCGGCGGCCAAGCCGTAGCATGCGCTCGTCAATCGATCGGTTATTCCAACTGGCTGTGAGCCAAGGACAGGTTGATCACCTGGGTTTCTCTGGTGCAGTAAATCACCGGATTTGAGAACCCGGGGACAATGCGCATCATCCCACTGCTGCGCTGCTACGAGCTGCTGCTATTCGCCGATGAAGCCGATGGCGTCGTGGGGGACATTCGCCACGTCGCCCGCTTATCGGGAGGCGGAGCCGTTTACACACCGGTGGGCCATTTCTCCGCTATTCCGGATCTAGCGGAGCCTGAACAACCCGCCCGCTGGCGCGTCGAGGCCTTCCTGCGGACGGACATCATCCACGATCCGGCAACCAGTCGCACCATCGTCGCGGTGGACGCAGAGATCCGGGCCACCCATTACGACCCAGACTTGCCGCGCGCCATCGCGGATGCCCTTTTGAGTGAGACCGTCTGCACGGAACCCCTGTTGCTCAAAATCTGGGAGGGCAGGATGACGGACTACGTTGCTCGCGGACGCATCTTCAATGAGGGCGCATCCCGTTAGGCAGCCGGCGATCAACATGCCCTCTTCTCCCGTTGTGCTTCTGACGGTGTCCGCCATTCCCGTCGCTGTCGTGCGGCGCCACGTCAGACCGGTCGAGCTTTCACGTGCTGTGCCCGAATGCTGCGGCCTCGCCTGGAAGGCGGTGCGCGCCCAAAAGGTGAAGGCGGGGCGCAACGTGGCGATCTACTGGGACGGGAGCATCCGTCTGGAAGCTGGCGTCGAGCTACAGGGGCCCTTTGCGGAGCAAGGTGAGGTCGTCCGTTCCGCCACCCCGGTCGGTTCTGCGGCATCCACCACGCACTTTGGGCCCTATGGGGGTCTTGGCGCTGCGCACGCGGCGATTCAAGAATGGTGCGCAAAACACAATCACCGCTTGACTGGTCCGCAGTGGGAGATCTACGGTCATTGGCAGGAGGCATGGAACAACGAGCCCTCGCAGATCCGCACGGACGTGTTCTATCAGGTAACTGTGCCTTGTTAGACAGCGCGATGAACGTCGTTCTGCAAAGTACAGATCGCGTGCTGATCGAAAGTGTTCGGCTTGCGTTGGCTGCCGAGGGCATCGATATCGTCGTCAATGACGAGTCAGGCGCCGCACTCCCGTTCGTTCCCGTTAGAGTTCTCGTTTCCAGCGCGGACCTTGTGCGGGCTCGAGAGATCGTACGCGATCTCGTGCCCGCGGCCGCGGCGTCGGTCGCTCAGCCTTCGGCTCGACGGATCTGGAACCTCGTACTCTTGGCCCTGGTAGCATTGCTTCTGGTGCTTTGTGGCAACTTGTTAATTGGTTGAGTCACCTTTGACCGCCCGAAGCATTACGCGGAGCTTGAAATCATGACCGGCTCATTACGCGGAGCTTGAAATCATGACCGGCTCTGACGGTGCGAGTCCGCCAAGGAACGTCAAGCGAGTTGTGTTTCACTTTGACGTCCACAACTAGGACGAACATCCCGGCGAGGGTGACTTTAGCTGATCGTATCCTCGGCTGCCTCGCGGGCATCGCTACCGGCGACGCCATCGGCAAGCAAACCGAGACGCTGTCGCATGAGGACGTGCTGCAGTGGTATCCCCACGGCATCCGCGGTTTCGAAGGCACTCCCGGGTCGGTCATCCCCCGGTACGCGGGGAACGCGAAGCACGAATGGCGGATCGGTGAAACGACGGACGACACCGAACGCACCGTTGCCGTCGCGCGTGCCATCGTGACCGATCGGCGCGTGTCGCACGTGAGCGTCGGTCGTGAGCTGCTCCGCTGTACGAAGTGTGTGCATCCGGGTCTCAAATCGCTCTGGGAATTTCACCAGGCCGCCGATCCCGCGCGGATTGCAACGAACCATGACGGCTGTGGCGCCGCAATTCGGGTGGCGCCGGTGGGCATCTTCTATACCTCGCACCGCGCGGAGGACCTGCTGAACGGCGCTCGTGAAGCGTCGGTTTCGACGCATGGCGGGTCGCTAGCCATCGCGGCCGCGGCTGCCGCGGCTGCGGCGGTCTCGGCCGCGATTGATGCGGCTGCTCCGCACGAGGTTCTGGAGCTTGCCGAGCGTGCTGCGGCCGCAGCCGAGCGTCGGTGGCGCGGTCCTACCGCCGCCGCGTTCGGGGACGCGGTTCGCATCGTGCATCAGCATCTGCAGCGCCTGCCCGCACTTCGAGCCGCGGAGATAGCCTCGCTTTGCTTTCCGAACCAGCCATTGACGATCGTGCCGTTGGCTCTGGCACTTGGTACGCTGATGCAGTCGGCGCAAGATGCGATTCTCCTGGCCGCGAACATTGGTGGAGACAGTGACTCCGTCGCCTCGATTGCCGGCGCGATCCTCGGGGCCATGTACCCGACGACGGTCGATCACGACTGGTACAGGGTTGTGGAGGCGGTCAACGATCACAAGCTGGTCGCCATCGCCGCCGACGCCCTCGCTCAGTTGCGACACTGATCTGACGCCATGGAACTCCAGTGCGGAGTCTGCCTGTTGCGCCCGTGGCGCGCGTCGGATGCGGCGCCCATCACGCGACACGCCAACGACCGCGATGTCTGGCTCAACCTGCGGGATCGCTTTCCTCACCCCTATCGTGCGGCTGACGCTGTTGCGTACATCCGATCCGTGGCTGCTCAAACGCCGCCTACCAACTTCGCGATTGTGGTCGCGGATGAGCCCGTCGGTGGGATCGGCCTGCGCCGGGGGGAGGACATCGAGCGTTGCGCGGCCGAGATTGGGTACTGGCTCGGGCGTACCTACTGGGGCCGGGGCATCATGACGGCTGCGGTGCGCGCCGCAACGCACTACGCCTTTTCCTCTCTCGATCTGCTGCGCGTCTTCGCATTGCCGTTTACCGGTAACGCCGCGTCGGTCCGAGTTCTCGAGAAGGCCGGGTACGTGCAGGAAGGAGTGCTGCGCTCGAGCGCAATCAAGGCCGGGCAGGTTCGTGACCAGTATGTCTATGCCGCGGTTCGGACGGACGGTCGCTGAGCCGGATGCCTGCCAGTTCGAGCTTCCGTACATTTATCGTTGATCAACTGAGTCGTGTGGTGCCGCAACTTCGCGCACGCAGCATGTTCGGCGGCGTCGGCATCTACGCTGGCCAATTGTTCTTTGCGCTCATTGCCGATGACACGCTCTACTTCAAGGTGGACGATTCCAATCGGCCCGACTTCGAGCGGTTGGGCATGAAACCGTTCCAGCCATATGGGGAGGACGGCGAAGTCATGCAGTATTATCAGGTGCCCGCCGATCTCCTCGAGGATCCCGAGGCTCTCCGCCCGTGGGCAGAGAAAGCCATCGCGGTGGCGGCCACGAAAAGGAAGGGGAAACGGGACCGTGACTGAGGAATACAAGGCCAGGCTGCAGGCGCTGCTGCGGGCCTACGCCGAGCGAGCGGCAAAGGTACAGCCGGCGGACAAAACGCCGCAGGATCAGGCGGATCGGCGGATGTGCGGGGAGCGGCTGCAGTCGATCGTACGTCCCGTCCTCGACGCGATTATGGCCGAGCTCAAGGACGCCGGGCATGATGCGTCGGTGCGGGAGCACATCGAGCGAGACGACGCCTACCCCAGCGTGGCCCTCTCATTCACGCCGCGCGCCGGGCTCGCCTCCGCGCTCATCTTTCGCTACGACCCCCGCCACGGCATCGTCGTGCAGCGCGAGGTCAAGCACGCCCCCTGGAAAGGCCGGCCGCCGACCGCCACGGGAGACCGTCTCGGCACGATCGGCATTACCGCCGTGTCGGCGTCCTGGGTCGAAACCAAGACGCTGAGCTTCATCGAGGCCGTGCTGAAAGCGAATTAGCGCGCCTGCTTGACCTCATTCCACAATCCATCCAGCTCCTCGAGACTGGCCCGTCCCATTTCCAAGCCGCGTGCTTCGGCGAGCTTCTCCACGTTCTCGAATCGCTGCATGAACTTGAGATTGGCCCGCTCGAGCGCCTGACCGGCCTCGATCCCCAGCTTGCGCGCGAGGTTCACGGCCGCGAACAGGAGATCGCCGAGCTCTTCTTCGACCTGCTCCCGCCGCCCCGTTCCTTGTTCCTTCTCGAGCTCAGCGACTTCCTCTTTCACCTTCGCCAGCGGACCGTTCGCATCCGGCCAATCGAAGCCGATGCCGGCGGCGCGCTCCTGCAGCCGATAGGCCATGACCAGGGGCGGAAGCGTCGGGGGCAGTCCCGCCAGTGTGCCGCGCTTCCCGCCGCTGCGTGGCTCACGCCGCTTGACGAGCTCCCACCCCGCGTGATCACTCGTGCTGATGCGCCCGTCGCCGAAAAGATTCGGATGGCGGCGCCACATCTTTTCTTCCAGCGTCCGCGTGACGACTTCGGCGTTGAACTGCGAGCGCTCTTCGCCGATGACGATCTGAAACGCGAGATGCAGCAGCAGGTCGCCCAGCTCGTCGCGCATCGCTTCGGGATCGTCGGTTTGGATGGCGTGATCGAGCTCGAGCGCTTCTTCGACCAGATAGGGACGGAGCGTTTGCGGGCTCTGCGCGCGGTCCCACGGGCAACGTTGCCGCAGTTCGCGCACGAGTCCCAGAGCACGTCCAAGCGCTGAATCGCCTTGCATTTAGCCTCCGGGCCGGGTATCATACCCGCGCCTGTGAGCGTGTCAACGAGCGGCGAGGCCTGGGTGGAAGTGGACGTGGAAGCCCTCGTCGACAACGCCCGAACGGTAGCAAAGATAGCAGGCACACGGCTCCTCCCTGTCGTCAAGGCCAACGCGTACGGGGTCGGAGCCGCCCTGGTATGTAAGGCCCTCGAGCAGCTCGATCCCTGGGGCTACGGCGTGGCGACGATCGAAGAGGGTGTCGAGCTGCGTGCGGCCGGCATCACGCGGCCGATTCTCGTCTTCATGCCCGCGCGCGCGAAGCGATTCGACGAGTATGAGCGTCATCAGCTGACGCCGGCGCTCGGCGACGGGGGCAGCGTGCTCGAGTGGACCACGCGCAGCGACCGCGCCTTCCACGTCGAGATCGATACGGGAATGGGCCGCGCCGGCGTGCGCTGGGACGAGGTGGATGACCTGGGCGAGGCCGTCGACACTCTCTCGTTCGAGGGGTGCTATACCCACTTCCACTCCGCCGAGCGCAGCGACGGCTCGGCCGAGCGGCAGCTGGAGCGCTTCCTGACCGCCGTCGGCCGGTTGCCACGCCGGCCGGCCATGTTGCACGTCGCGAACAGTGCGGCCGCACTGCGCGGCAAGCAGTTCGCGTTCGACCTGGTGCGGCCGGGGATATTCCTCTACGGCGGCGTCGCCGCCGCGGCCCTGCCGGCGCCGCGTCCGGTCGTCAGCGTGCGGGCGCGCGTGGTCAGCGTCCGGCGGATCCGCAGCGGCGACAGCGTCAGTTACAACGCGAGCTGGGTCGCTGCCCGTGATACCGTGGTCGCGACGCTGCGCATCGGCTACGCCGACGGCATTCGGCGTGACGCGGGGGTCACGGGCAAAGGGCACGTGCTGTTGCGCGGGAAGCGTTGTCCGATCGTCGGCGTCGTGCAGATGGACATGACGCTCGTCGAGACGGGACCGCTCGAGGTGCAGGTGGGCGACGTCGCCACGTTTGTCGGCGAAGAAGCGAAGCAGCGTATCACGCTGGAAGAGTTCGCGGGCTGGAGCGGCGAAGTGCCGCATGAGTTTCTCACCGGGCTCGGAGCCCGGCTGCCGCGCGTCGTGGTGTGACGAAACGCGCGGCGATCATCGTGCTCGATGGGCTCGGCATTGGCCCCGCGCCGGACACGGCGGCATATGGCGACGCGGGATCGGACACGTTGGGGAACGTGGCCCGAGCGGTAGGCGGGCTGAACCTGCCCAATCTCGAAAAGCTGGGGCTGGGGATGGATCGCCCTATCGAGGGACTCGCGCCCGGGGTCAAGCCGGCGGCGGCTCATGGAGTGGCGCAGCCGGCCTCGGCGGGGAAGGACAGCACGACGGGACACTGGGAGATCTGCGGCGTGCTGTTGCAGAACGCGTTTCGGACGTACCCGAAAGGATTTCCCGTTCCACTGCTGGACGATTTCGCGCAACGCACGGGACGCGGCTGGCTCGGCAACAAGGCGGCGTCCGGGACCGCGATCATCGACGAGCTCGGGGCCGAGCATCAACGGACCGGCAAGTGGATCGTCTATACTTCCGCGGACTCGGTGTTTCAGATCGCGGCGCACGAAGCGACGGTGCCGCTGGCTGAGCTGTATCGGTCGTGCGCAGTCGCGCGCGAGATGCTGCTGGGTGAGCACGCGGTCAGCCGTGTGATCGCGCGGCCGTTCGAAGGTCGGGCCGGGGACTACCGGCGGACGCCCCATCGCAAGGATTTTTCGATCGCGCCGACGGGCACGACGCTGCTCGATCGGATGGCGGACGCCGGTGTGGCGCGCGTCGGCATTGGGAAAGTGGACGACCTGTTCGCGGGACGGAACATCAGCAGCGAGCATACGCCGACAAACGGCGCGGCGTACGGGCTGATCGAGCGTGCGCTCGACACGCTCGACACCGGATTCGTGTTCGTGAACGTGATCGAATTCGACCAGACGTGGGGGCACCGCAATGACGTGCCGGGGTTTCACCAGGGTCTCAAAGAGCTCGACGCCTGGCTGCCACGCCTGCTCAGCCGGCTGCGTCCGGACGATCTCGTGATGCTTACCGCGGATCACGGCAACGATCCGACGACGCCGTCCACGGATCATTCACGCGAGGTCGTGCCGCTGCTCGTCGTGGGACCCAAGGTGAAGCCCGTGGCGCTGGGCACGCGCCAAAGCTTCGCCGACCTGGGTCAGACGGTGGCCGACTATTTCGGCCTGCCGGCGCTGGCCGCCGGGACGTCGTTTCTGCGCGACGTGACGGCATGAAGGAGCTGGTGCGGCAGGCGCGCGAAGCGATGCGCCATGCGTGGGCGCCCTACAGCGACTTTCACGTCGGCGCCGCGATCGAGGCGGCCGATGGGAAGATTTACGTCGGCTGCAACGTCGAAAGCGCCTCGTACGGGCTCACGATCTGTGCCGAGCGAATGGCGCTCGGGGCGGCGGTGGTGGGCGGGGCGCGCAAGCTGAAGCGCGTCGTCGTGACCACCGACGTGGATCCTCCGGCGGCACCCTGTGGCGCCTGCCGTCAATTGCTGGCGGAGTTCGGCCTGGATCTGGAAGTGACCGCGGTCGGGCCGTCGACGGAGCGGCGCTGGACGCTCGCCGCGCTGCTGCCTGATGCCTTCACGAAGGAGACGCTGGACCGGTGACACGGCGACTTGCCTGGCTGTTCCTGCTTGCGGCGGCGGCCTGTACCGAAGAGCCGACGGCGCCCGGCGACTGTCCCGACTTCTGTCCGGGCGGACAGATCGAGATTCACGACACGATTTTCACCGACATCATCGAGCGGGACTCGTCCTTCAGCGGCTACGTTACCGGTTTTCACGCGACGGCGGCGGCAGCGGCGGACCTGCCGGGCGTACAGAGCCGCCCGTTCTTCCTGCTGCGAGCGATGATCACGAGCGTGCAGCCCAGAGCGACGGATACGACGACGGTCCCGATCGCGATCGATTCGGCGCGGCTGCGGCTCTCGATCGTGCGGCGGGACAAGAACGCGACGAATCTGCGCCTCCGGCTGTTCCAGCTGCCGCTCACCGTCGACAGCACGTCCGACTTCGCGGGTCTCGATCCGTATTTCAGCGCCGCGGCCGTGGATACCGTGAATGTGTCCGCGATTCTCGCCGGTCCCGCGATCGGTGACACGGCGACGATCCGGATTTGGGGGGACACAATCCGTACCGACTCCGCGGGTCACGTCGTGCAGATCGCGCGCAGTGACTCCGCCGTACTCGTATACTTCTCGCTCGACACGCTGCAGGCACCGTTCAGCGTACCAGATTCGGGGAAGCTTGCCTTCGGCGTGGAAGTCGCTGCCGATTCTTTGGCGAGCATCGGCATCGGGACGAATGAATCGGTCACCAACGGCGCAGTCATAAAGTGGTTCTATCATTACAGCGTTCCGGATACGTTGCCGGCGCCGGACAGCGTGGCGCACGACTCTTCTGCACGTGCGCCACGTTTTGACAGCTTCGTATTCAATCCTCCAACCGCGCCGCTCGATTCCAATCTTACGGTCGGCGGAATTCCCTCGGCGCGCAGCCTGCTGCGCGTCGCGATACCGAAATTCCTGCATGACAGCATCGATGTCGTGCGGGCGACGGCGATCCTCGTGCCGGTGGACACGGTGCGGGGAACGCCGATCGACTCGTTCGGAATCCTGGCGCGTCCCGTGCTGACCGATCTCGGCGGCAAATCGCCGCTCAGCACGGCGACGGCGGACTGGGCGCACGTCGTCATCCATACCGGTTTCGCCGACACGGTGCGCATCGAGCTCACCAACATGGTGCGCGCCTGGGTCGCCGATACGACTCGGCCCACCGCGTTTTTCCTTAATCAGTCGCCGGAGGCGGCGTCCTTTACCGAGATCCGGTTCTATTCGTCGCGCAACCCGGCGCTGCGGCCGGCGCTGCAGGTGACGTACGTGAAGCGCTTCCCGTTTGGTGCACCGTGAGGGCGGTGAGAGTCGGCGTCCTGGCGGTGGTCTTTCTAACCGCCGCACCGCCGAACCGCCTAACCGCTCAGGACTCGCAATTCGGCATCCGCGGTCTCGGCACGCCCGGGAAATCGGAGAGCGTCCGGGCGCGGAGCACGGGCGGTGCGTTCGCCCCGTTCGACGCCTTCTCGCCGCTGATCGAGGCATCGCTCGCCGACGTGCGCCGCATGAGCGCCGGGGTCACGAGCGGCACCTCGTGGCGGTCGATCGACGCCGGCGCCGGCACCTCGACCCTGCGCGCCACCCGCTTTCCCGCGCTCGTCATCGCCGGACCGCTGAGCCGGCGCATCGTGATCGGCGGCGGTTTCGCGACGTATCTCGACCGCACATTCGGCGTGATCACCCACGACACGATCGACCTGCGCGGCGTCCCCCAGCCGATCACGGATGAGATCACGAGCGACGGCGCCGTCAGCGATTTGCGGGTCGCCGCCGCCACGCGTCTCAGTCGTCTGGCAGTGGGGCTGGGGTTTCACTTGATCACCGGGTCCTCCCGGGTCATTGCCACGCGTCGCTTCGCCGACACGCTGAACTACCGCACCTCGAGCGCGCGGGACGAAGTGGCGTACGGCGGCGCCGGCGGTTCCGTCAGTGCGCTGCTGGATGTGCGGCACGACGTGCGGTTCGCCGGCTGGTTCCGCTCCGACTCCAAGCTCCGCGCCGATATCGGCGGGCGCACGGTGGCGGAGAACGATCTGCCGACGTCCTACGGCGCCGGCGTTCTGTGGCGGGCCGGCGCGCAGGCAGGCATCGCGGGGTCAGTGGCATGGCAGAAGTGGGCCGGGGCAGGGCAGAACGCGCACGACACGTTCAACTGGTCTGCCGGAGCGGAGCTCGGCTCGGCCGGCGCGCTGTTCCGGTTCGGCGTGCGGGGTGGACAGCTCGCGTTCAGTGTCGGAACGACTCCGACCGAGTTCGGATACTCCGCGGGGCTCGGTCGCCAGTTCTCCGGGGGCCGCGGGCGCCTCGATCTCGGCCTCGAGCGCCTCGAGCGCAAAGGCTCCGGGCTGACCGAGCGCGTGTGGACGTTCCTGCTGGGGCTGACCGTGCGGCCGTGAACGTCTACTTCCACACCTTCGGGTGCAAAGCCAACCAGTACGACACCGAGCGTGTGCGCCAGGCGTTCGACTCGCGTGGCGCCGTCGTCGTGGATGATCCCGCGCTCGCCGATCTCGCCGTCATCAATTCCTGCACCGTCACCAGTGAAAGCGAAGTAAAGCTGCGCCGCTTCGTGCGCCACGTGGCGACGACTAGTCACACGGAAACGATCGTGATGGGATGCGCGGCGGCGTTGGACGACGGCGCGATCGCCGCGTTGCCGTCGGTGCGCGCGGTCGTGGCGAACGCGGATCCGGCGATGGTGCTGCGTGCGGCAGGGTTGAACGGACCGGTTCGTGTAGGGGCGCCGCATGCTGCGCCCCTCCCCCTGAACGGCCGGCATCGTGCCCTCCTCAAAATCCAGGATGGCTGCGACGAGCATTGCACGTTCTGCGCGACGACACTGGCGCGCGGCAATAATCGGTCGCGGCCGGTCGCGGACCTGGTCGAGGAAGCGCGGGCGCTGGCCGAGCAGCACGCCGAGATTGTGCTCACGGGCGTACACATCGGGACTTACGGCGGGGAAGGGGGACGGGGACAGGGGGACGGGTCGTCACTCGGCGAGCTTCTGGATCATTTGATAGCTGCCGTTCCCTCCGTTCGTTTCCGCTTATCGAGCGTCGAGGCCACCGAGGTCGACGACACCCTCGCGCGCCTCCTGATCGAGGCCCCTCGGCACCTGGCGGCGCATCTGCACGCACCGCTGCAGTCGGGCTCGAACCACGTGTTGAAGCGCATGGGCCGGCATTGGTACACGGCGGAGTCATACCGCGGGCGGATAGAGTGGCTCGCGGAACGCCTCCCGGTGTTCGGACTCGGCGCCGACGTGATTGCGGGTTTCCCCGGTGAAGCAGACGACGATCATCACGCCTCGCTCACGCTGCTACACGCCTTGCCTTTTACATATCTCCACGTCTTCCCGTTCTCAGTCCGGCCGGATGCACCGGCGGCGAAGCTGTCCGGGCAGCTGCGGCCCGAGGTCATTCGCGCGCGGGCGCGCGAGCTGCGCGAGCTGGGCGAGGCGAAAGCCGCGGCCTATCGTGAGTACCGCCGAGGGCAGAAGGCGGATGGCGTCGTCAGCGGCCGCCAGAAGGGTCACATCGAGGTGATGACGCAGGATTACCTGAGCGTCTATCTTGATACCGACCGGTGGGACGGACGCCCCCGCTTCGAGGTCATCGTCAACTGACCATGCCGCGCGTGTACATCGAGACCTACGGCTGCCAGATGAACGTCTCGGATTCCGAGCTCATGCTCGGCGTCCTGCGACGCGAGGGCTACGTTCGCACCGACGATCCGGCCGAGGCCGACGTGCTGCTGGTGAATACGTGCGCGGTCCGCGATCACGCGGAGCAGCGCGTGCTGGGGCGCATGGGGGAGCTGAAGCGCTACAAGCGTCCCGGTGACGTGCTCGGCGTGGTGGGCTGCATGGCGCAGCGCCTCGGTCCCAAGCTCCTGGAGCGCGTGCCTCAGGTGGATCTCGTCATCGGGCCTGATGGCTACCGCGGGCTGCCCGAGCTGATCGCGCGGGCGCGCGAGGGAGAGCGTGCCGCCGAGGTGGCGTTCAAGGACTGGGAGCACTACGAGGACGTACCGGCGGTCCGCGACAATCCGATCTCGGCGTTCGTGACGGTGCAACGCGGCTGCGATTATCGGTGCACCTTCTGCATCGTTCCGATGACGCGTGGCCCGGAGCGCAGCCGCAAGTTGGCCGACGTGGTGGGAGAAGTCAGGCGGCTCGTGGATGTGGGCAGCACCGAGGTCACGCTCCTTGGGCAGACGGTCAACAGCTATCACGACGGCGAGCACGACTTCGCCGACCTGCTGCGCGCGGTTGGTGGCCTCGAGGGCATCCGGCGCCTGCGCTTTACCTCGCCCTATCCCACGGATTTCACTCCACGGGTGCTTGCGGCCATGGCGGAGACGCCCGCCGTGTGCGAGCACGTGCATCTGCCCGTGCAAAGCGGCAGCTCGCGCACGCTCAAGCGCATGCTGCGCCGCTACGACCGCGAGCGGTATCTCGACGTGGTGGCCGCGCTGCGAGCGGCCGTGGCCGGCCTCGCGCTCTCGACGGACATCATCGTCGGATTTCCGGGCGAAACCGAGGATGAGTTCCAGGAAACGTTGTCTTTGGTGGAAGCAGTAGAGTACGATGACGCCTACACGTTTAAGTACTCAGTGCGCGACGGCACGCCCGCGGTGCGGATCAAGGATCATGTGCCGGAAGAGATCAAGACCGAGCGCATCGGCCGGCTCATCGCAGCGGTGCGGCGGGTCGCCAGGCAGAAGAACATCGGCCTCGTCGGCACGACGCACGAGGTGCTGGTCGAGGGTCCCGCCAAGCGCGGTGACTTGCTGCAGGCCCGGACGCGGACGAACAAGATTGCCCTGCTCGATGGACCGGCGGAGTGGATCGGGAAGTACCGGCGCGTGCGCTTCACCGGCACGACTGGCTCGACGTTCACCGCCTGGCCCGTTGAGGACTTTGCTGTTCCCGTCAGGCCAGGGGGTGAGGTCGCGTGGCAGTAACGAACGTGGCGCTGGAGGTCGTGCAGCGGGAGTATCAGAGCCTGCGCGAGGCGTTTCCGAAGTTCTGCGGCTGCGATACATGTCACAGCGACGTGTTCGTCTACGCGCTCAATCGCCTCGCCCCGCACTACGTCTCCACCCGCCAGGGAGAGATTCTCACCGAGCTGACGCTGGCCAGCGACCAGGAAAAGGCCAAGCTCGACGTCGCCCTCCTCGAAGGTTTTCGGAAGGTCGCGGCCGCACCGCGCTGCGGCGTAAAACCGACGCAACTGTAGCGTAGGTCGGCGGTGCGCCCGCCGCTCCTGTATCTCACTGTCGCGTTCGCCGCCGGGCTGGTCACGGCGCTGAATGCGTACGCCGTGAGCAGTGCGCCGTACGCCGGACTGCTCGTGCTGGCCGGGGCCGCAGTGCTTTCGCGACGCGCCCCGGCCGGCGCAGCGGTCGGCGTCATGCTGGTGGCGGGCATGCTGTGGGGCGGCGCCGCGCTGCGCGACCAACGCGCCTCATGTGCGAGGGCATGGGCGAACCAGGGTGGGCTGACCCCGACGCGTTCCGTTCTCCTCCAGCTCACCGATCCCGTTTCAGCAGCAGGTGGCGTCACCGAAGGTGTCGTGCGCGCAGGTCCCTGCCGCGGCGCACTGACTGTTCGCTGGCCTGACGGCCATCCGGCCCACGGTGGCACAAGCTGGGTTGTCGCGGGCCGATTCCTCCCGGACGCGAGAGGAGGCGTGCTGGTCGCCCGGCGCGTGCGACAGCTCGACGCCGTGCCGCGTGGGCGCGGGGCGCTGCGCGACCGCGTCGCTGAGCGCAGCCGGCGCCTCTTCGGCGCACAGGCGCCGCTCGTCGACGCGCTGGTGATCGCGCGCCGTGCCGAGCTCCCCGCCGAGCTGCGCGAGCGCTACACGCGCTCCGGGTTGGCGCACCTGCTCTCGATTTCGGGATTGCACGTCGCCTTCTTTGCCGCCTGGCTCAATGTCGTGCTGGTGCGGCTGCGGCTGGGCGCGCGGGCGCGCTTCGTGGCGGGCACATTCGTCATGCTCGCCTACGTCTGGCTGCTCGGGTTTCCCGCGCCCGCAACACGGTCGGCGGTGATGCTCGCCATGCTGGACATCGCGAAGCTGCGCCAGCGCGTCGTCGCGCCCCGGGGGCTCGTCGCGCTCGCGGCGTTGTGCGTCATGTTCGGCGATCCGTGGTCGGTGCAATCGGTCGGTGCCTGGCTCTCGGTGGCGGCGGTAGCCGCGGTGATCTGGGCGGGCCGCGCCACGGAGCGCCATGGCACGGTCGTGCGGCTCCTGGCTCCCGCGGCGGCCGCGACGCTGCTCACCGCACCGATCACGGCATACACCTTCGGCACGGTCGCACCCATCGGTGTGTTGGCCAATCTTGCCGCCATTCCGCTGGCCGGCCTCGCGGTGCCGGGCCTGATGGTGGCGCTGCTCGTCTCGTCGAGCTGGCTGGCGGCCGGTGCCGGGTTGTGCCTGGCGCTGCTCGATGTGGTGGCGAGAGCGGCGGCGGCGCTCCCGGGCGGGCATTTCATCATGATTGCCGGCCCGCCCGCCGCCGCGATGTGGCTGGGGGTCCTCGCGGTGGCGTGGTGGCTGTGGAATTCGCCGCGCCGCCGCTGGGTGATGGCGGCGCGCGCCTCGCTCATCGCGGCTGTCCTGTCGCTCACGGCGGTTTTCTCCGCCTTTACCCGCCTTTCAGATTGCCGCTGCCTCACCGTAAGTTTCCTGGACGTCGGTCAGGGAGACGCCGTCGCACTGCGCAGTCCGGCCGGCCGGTGGCTGCTGATCGACGGTGGCCCGCGCGGGCCACAGGGGGATGCGGGGCGCCGCGTCGTGGTGCCGTTCTTGCGTAGTCACGGCGCGTCGCAGCTTGCGGGTGTCGTGGCCACGCACGCGCATCTCGATCACTTCGGCGGTTTGCCGGCGGTGCTCGACGCGTTCGATCCCGCCTTCGTGCTCGAGCCGGGAGAGCCGGTGCCCGATGCCGGATATCTCGGCTTCCTCGCCGCAGTCGAGAGCGACGGCGCTGAGTGGCGTGCGGCACGACGCGGTGACCGGCTCGAGCTGGATGGCGTCACCGTCGAGGTGCTGAGTCCGGACTCGGTCTGGGCGGGGAGCCAGACCGATATCAATGAAGAGTCGGTCGTGCTGCTCGTGACTTATGGAGCGACGCGCCTGCTGTTGGCGGGGGATGCGGGGATGCCGACGGAGGCGCATCTGGCGGGGCAGGTCGGTCACGTGACGCTGCTCAAGGTGGGGCATCACGGGTCACGCGGTGCGACCTCGGACCGCTGGCTCGATGAGCTGCGGCCCGCGGAGGCCGTGATCAGCGTGGGGGCCAGGAACCGCTACGGGCATCCCGCACCGGAGACGCTCACCCGGCTGCGCGCGCACGGCGTCACCGTCCTCCGCACCGATGAGCGGGGCACGATCACTTTCACCGTCTCGAGTCATGGCACGCTCGCAATCACCGACGTCCGTCATCACGATTGAACGCTTCATCATGGAGCAGGAACGGCTTCACCCCGAAGCCACGGGGGAGCTGTCGAACCTGCTGTACGACCTCTGCCTCGCCGCCAAGATCATCTCCCGCCAGGTGCGCCGCGCCGGCCTCACCGACATCCTCGGCGAATTCGGCGCGATCAACGTGCAGGGCGAGCTACAGCAGAAGCTCGACGTATTCGCCAATGAGACGGTGCGCCACAGCGTGGAGCACACCGGGCGCGTCTGCGTGGTCGCGTCGGAGGAGGATGAACACCCCATCCCCATCCAGGTGCGCGAGGATCGGCGCGGCGGCAAATACGTTCTCATGTACGATCCGCTCGACGGCTCGACCAACATCGGCGTCAACGTCTCGATCGGTACGATCTTTTCGATTCATCGCCGCACCGCCACCAAGAAGGGCCCCGGTTCGCTCGCCGACTGTCTTCAGAAAGGGCGCGCGCAGGTCGCCGCCGGCTACATCCTCTACGGCTCCAGCACGATGCTCGTGTACACGACGGGCCAGGGGGTGCATGGCTTCACGCTCGATCCCACGATCGGCGAGTTTCTGCTGTCGCATCCCGACATCCGCTCGCCGGACGTCGGCCAGTACTACAGCGTGAACGAGAGTCACTGGAACAAGTGGGCGCCCGGTATCCAGCGCGTCGTGGGGGCGTTCAAGAACGGCGACGGCGGCAAGGTCGAGGCGAAGAACGCGCGCTATATCGGCTCGCTCGTCGCCGACATTCACCGCAACCTGATGTCGGGCGGCGTCTTTCTCTATCCTGCCGACACGATGTCGCCGCAGGGCAAGCTGCGGTTGCTGTACGAAGCGGCGCCGCTCGCGTTCGTCGTGGAACAGGCGGGAGGCGCGGCGACCGACGGGCGCGGCGACATTCTCGACATCAAACCCACCGCGTTGCACCAGCGCACGCCGCTCATCATCGGCTCCAAACAGGACGTCGCGTTCGCCCGCTCGGTCCTCGCCGAGTCATGACGCACGACTGGGAACCGCGGCCCCTGAAGGATGTGAGTGCGCCGGGGGAGCCGCCGTTCACGCGCGGCATCTACCCGACGATGTACCGCGGCAAGCTGTGGACCATGCGCCAGTACGCGGGCTTCGGCACCGCGGAGGAAACCAACGCGCGGTTTCGCCATCTGCTCGACGCGGGCCAGACCGGGCTCTCGGTCGCGTTCGACTTGCCGACGCAGATGGGATACGACTCCGACCACCGCATGGCGGAAGGGGAGGTGGGGCGGGCTGGCGTGGCGATCGACAGTGTCGAGGATCTGGAGCGGCTGTTCCACGGCATTCCGCTCGACCAGGTCTCGACCTCGATGACGATCAACGCGACCGCGGCGGTCCTGCTGGCGATGTACATCGCGGTCGGGGAGGAGCAGGGCGTGCCGCTCGACAAGCTCCAAGGCACGGTGCAAAACGACATCCTCAAGGAATACATCGCGCGCGGCACCTACATCTACCCGCCCGAGCCGTCGCTGCGGCTCGTGGCCGACATCTTCCGCTTCACCTCCGGCAACACGATGAGCTTCAACCCGATTTCCATTTCCGGTTATCACATGCGCGAGGCCGGGGCGACCGCGGTGCAGGAGGTCGCGTTCACCTTCGCGAATGGCCTGGAATACGTGCGTCGTGCGCAGTCCGCCGGATTGCAGGTCGATGACTTCGCACCGCGCCTGTCCTTCTTCTTTGCCGCGTACACGGACCTATTCGAAGAAATCGCCAAATTCCGCGCGGCGCGCCGGCTGTGGGCGCGTCTCATGAAGGGGGCGCCGCTGCGCTTTCACACGCAGACCGGCGGAGCGACCCTCACCGCGCAGCAGCCGCTCAACAACGTCGTGCGGGTGGCCATTCAGGCGATGGCCGCGGTGCTGGGCGGCACGCAGTCGCTGCACACCAACTCGTACGACGAAGCGCTGGCGCTCCCCACGGAGCTGAGTGCGACACTCGCGCTGCGGACGCAGCAGCTGCTGGCGCAAAACGCAGGCGCGGCAGTTGGTGGAGGAAGTCGAGGCCGGTGGAGGTGCTGTAAAGGCCATTGAACGGGGATTCTTTCAGGAAGCGATCGCGCGCAGCGCCTACGAGCAACAACGCGACATCGAAGCGGGAAAGCAGGTCGTCGTGGGCGTCAACGAGTATGTCAGCGAAGAGCCGGTCTCACCGATCGCGGCGCCCGATTATTCAGGGCTCGCACAGCAGCAGCGGCGTCGCCTGGCGGAACTACGGGGGAAGAGGGAAGGGGGAAGGGTGAAGAGGACACTCGGCGCATTGGAGGCAGCGGCCCGCGAGCCCGGCGCGCCGCTGATGGAGCCGATTCTCGATGCCGTCCGGGCGCGCGCCACACTCGGCGAAATCAGCGACGTATGCCGCGCGGCCTGGGGCGTGCATGACCCGCGCTGACTGATGGACCCGCTCGCCGGAGGAACGATGGCACGCAAGATCGTGGCTCGCTTGATCGTCGCGTTGATGCTCGGCGCCGTCGTGGGCTACGCGGTAGGCAAGAGCATGGCGAGCGATGCGGCGCGGGGAAACAGCCTGACGCTGAAGCAGTACGTTGCCGATTTCGAGAATCATAAGAAGGAGCTCATCAAGAGTGACCTGCCGATGCCGTTCTCCGTTGTGCTGGGCACGCTGCTGATCATGCTGGTATTTGGTTTCTACGAGCTGCTGGTGTTTGGCGTCGACCGCTTGCTGGGAGCGCTCGATCGGCGCAGGAGTCTGGCCGATCAACCCGGCACGCCGCCGCCCTGGTAGGTTCTTGATCACGGGGGTTTCCCATGCTCTTCCTGCTGATTGGGATTGCCGCTTCGCTCCAACAGGTACAAACGGGGTTTCTCGACCGCAACGTCACAGTCGCCGGCCGCGCGTATCACTATCAGGTCTACGTGCCGGCCGACTATCAAACAAAGCCAAGTTGGCCCGCAATCCTCTTCCTGCATGGGGCAGGGGAGCGGGGCAGTGACGGTCTGCTGCAGACCAACGTCGGCCTTGCGCCCGCGATCCGGCAGAATCCATCGCGCTATCCGGCGATCGTGGTTTTCCCGCAGGTGCCGCCCGATTCGCAGTGGGTCGGGACTCCGGCCGACATGGCTGTCGCCGCGTTGCAGCAGACGCTGCGCGAATTCCACGTCGATCCGAATCGCGTCTATCTCACCGGGCTCTCGATGGGCGGACACGGGACGTGGTACATCGCCTACCGGCATCCCGAATTATTCGCGGCGATCGTTCCGATCTGCGGCTGGGTGCGGGACTTTCCGCAGTTCCGCGGCTCGGTTCCCGTCGTGCCGGGTGATAGCGCCGCGGTCATGGCGAATTTGGCGCAGCGCCTCGCGAAGGTTTCAATTTGGATCTTCCATGGCGAGGTCGACCAAGTCGTCAATGTGAATGGCTCACGTGAGCCCGCGACCGCGTTGAAAGCGGCCGGTGTCGATGTCCGCTACACGGAGCTGCTCGGCCTGAACCACAACTCGTGGGACGCGGCGTACGGGTCCGACGAATTCGTCCGCTGGCTGTTCGCGCCGCACCGCTAGTCGCGGGAATTGTGACGTTTGGCGCGGCCGGTCTGGAGACATTCCCGACGACGTCGCATCTTGAGGCATGCGTTTGATCAGCCGGGTGAGCGTGCTGAGTTGCATCGCCTTGGGGGCGTGCAAGGACTCGACTGCGCCGTCGAGCTCGAGCCGCTTACTCGCCTTCGTCGTGCAGCCTCCTTCTCGCACGGCGCCTGGAGTCGTTCTCGCACCAGCACCGCAAGTGGAAGTCCGATTCCTCAGTGGCGAGCGGGACACGAGCGCCGACGTCGACCTGAGCCTCGTCCTGGGTCCCGGCCATCCGCGTGCCCGGCTGCTCGGAACGACCACCGTGCGAGCGGTTGCTGGTGTCGCGGTGTTCGATGATCTGAGCATCGACTCCTCAGGATCGGTTGCGCTGTACGCATCCGGGGTCGGCGGGCTCAAGGGATCGAGTGAATTGTTCCGGGTTGTAGTGCCGTTTTCCTCGTTGTCATCCAGCGTCTTTCAGTCCTGCGCGACGACACCGAATGGTGACGCGTACTGCTGGGGCGAGAACTCCCAGCAACAGTTGGGAGTCGGAGCCGCCTCTCCACAGTTATTCCCGGCACGTGTGCAGGCAGCTGCCGGAATCGCGTTCACCGCGATCGGTGTCGGGCGTGTCCATGCCTGCGCACTCACGAGCGTGGGCTCCCTGTACTGCTGGGGACTCAGCGACGGGTCCGCCCTAGGTGATGGAACTGGTGAGAACCGAACCGCACCGGCCCTGGTGCACACTCCCGCCGGGTTAACGTTCACGGCGCTCAGCGTCGGCCATTACCACGCCTGTGCGATTGCAAGCAACGGGACGACGTACTGCTGGGGGGCCAACTACTACGGCGAGTTGGGCGACGGAACGGGACACACCCCGCTCGAGCCGGTCGCAGTCGCTGCGCCAGCCGGTGTGTCGTTCACGCAGGTCAGCCCCGGCTTGTGGCACACCTGTGCCGTGACCGGTCTCGGCGCCGCCTACTGCTGGGGAGCGAAGGATTACGGCGATCTTGGCGACGGGACCGGGGATTCGAGCTGGATCCCCATTGCTGTCAAAGCTCCCGCCGGAGTGAGTTTCGCATCCGTCAGTGCCGGCACCATGCACAGCTGCGGACTGACGCCGGCCGGCGCAGCGTATTGCTGGGGTCGCAATGACGGCGGTGGGCTTGGTGACGGTAGCACTACGGCCAGCGCCATACCCGTGCCGGTTCAAATGCCGAGCGGTGTCGGCTTTAAGGCGATTAGTGCGGGACAATTCCGCACGTGCGCCATAAGCGCTACTGGTGCGGCCTACTGCTGGGGGGGCGATGGGACGACGAAGCCTACGTTACTCACTCTGGCGGATCCGCGGCCGATGGAGAGCATCTCGCTGAGCCTCGGCGGTGAGGCATGTATGTTGAGCACCATCGGTCTGGCCTATTGCTGGGGGGCAAATGACTTTGGGCAGATCGGCGACGGGACGCAGCAGCCACGTTCTACACCTGTCGCTGTTTCGCACTGATCGAAGCTCGATTGGGTCCTCGTTCCAATTGGAATACTGCTTCGTCAACGACAGAAAGGGGTTTTCGGCCCGCTGGTCACATGGCCAGCGGGCGGTTTACATGGCAACTTAGAGCACTCTCTTCACGAGGATTGCTGATGAACCGGCGTGAAGTGCTCCTCATGCTTGCCGGGACGGCCGCGCTTCCCGATCAGCTGTTCGCGCTGGGCCGCACCGTCCATAAGAAAGTTCGGGCTGGAACACTCCGCGCGCTCACTCCACAGCAGACCGAAACTGTCGCCACCATCGCCGAGCTGATCATTCCCAAGACCGACACGCCGGGTGCGCGCGACGCGGGCGTGCCGGCGTTCATCGACGTCATGCTTGCCGATTGGGGGGATAAGGAGCATCGCCAGACCTTTACCGCTGGGCTCGGGAACGTCGACGAGCGCTCGCGCGCCCTGTTCGGCAAAGACTTCATCGCCTGCAGCCCCGAGCAGCAGACCCAGATCCTCACCGATCTCGATGCGGAGCTGGCGAGACTGCGCGATACCAAGGCTGATACGTCGAAGAATTTCTTCCAGGCCATGAAGTGGCTGACGCTGACCGGCTACTACACGTCCGAAGTCGGCGCGACCACCGAGCAGCATTTCCGCGTCGTGCCGGGCCGCTACGAACCCTGCTACCCCCTCGAACAATGAAAACCTACGACGCCATTGTCATCGGCTCGGGTATGTCGGGCGGCTGGGCGGCGAAGGAGCTGACCGAGCGCGGTCTGCAGACGCTCGTGCTCGAGGCGGGCCGGCCGATCAATCCTGAGACCGACTACGTCGAGCACGTGCCGATGTGGGAGATGAAGTTCCGCGGCATGGGCGATCGCAAGCGCCTGTCCCGGGAACAGTCGATCCAGCAGCAGTGCTACGCCTGCGACGAGATGGCCTACAAATTCTTCGTGAACGACCTCGAAAACCCCTACACCACCCCTCCCGACAAGCCGTTCACGTGGATTCGCGGCCGCCAGGTCGGCGGGCGCTCGATCATGTGGGGCCGGCAGGTCTATCGCTGGAGCGATCTCGACTTCGAGGCCAACGCGCGCGAAGGCATCGGCGTCGACTGGCCGATTCGCTACGCCGACATCGCGCCGTGGTACGACTACGTCGAGACGTTCGTCGGCATCAGCGGCCAGGCGGAAGGGCTGCCGCAGCTTCCCGACGGAAAATTCCTCAAGCCGATGGCGCTGAACTGCGTCGAGCAGACGGTGCGCGATGCCGTCGGGCGCGCCTGGCCCGGCGAACGGCTGGTCACGATCGGCCGCTGCGCCGTCCTAACCGAAGCGCACAACGGTCGAGCCGCGTGTCACTACTGCGGGCCCTGTCACCGCGGCTGCATCACACGCTCGTACTTCTCCAGCGTCAACGCGACGCTGCCGGCGGCGCAGGCGACCGGCCGGCTCACGCTGCGGCCGTACAGCGTCGTTCACAGCATCACCTACGACAAGCGGCGCGGCCGGGCGACGGGCGTGCGCGTGATCGACGGGCAGACGAAACACGCGCTCGAATTCCAGGCACGCATCATCTTCCTGTGCGCGTCCACGATCGAGTCGGCGCGGATCCTGCTGAACTCGGAGAGCGGCCTTGCAAATTCGAGCGGCCAGGTCGGGAAGAACCTGATGGATCACATCATGGGGGGTGGCGCCAGCGGCCGGGTCGACGGGCCTGCCGACCGCGACTCGATCGGGAATCGCCCCAACGGGATCTACGTACCGCGCTTCCGCAACGTCGGGGGAGGCGCCAAGTCCAAGTTCCTCCGTGGCTACGGCTTCCAGGGTGGCGGCGGGCGGTCCGATTGGGGGCGTGGCGCCGAGCAGACGGGGTTCGGGGCCGACTTCAAGAAGTCGCTGCGCAAGCCTGGTCCCTGGGGCTTCAGCCTCTACGGCTTCGGCGAAATGCTGCCGAAAGAGGAGAACGTCGTCGAGATCGACAAGAACAAGGTGGATGCCTGGGGCATTCCCGTCGCGCGCATCAGCTGCGCGTACGGCGAGAATGAGAAGGCGCTGGTCCACGACATGTCGATCACGGCCGCCGAGATGCTCGCCGAGGCTGGCGCGCACGAGATCCAGCCGTTTACCAGCGACAACCCGCCGGGCCTCGTGATCCACGAGATGGGCACGGCGCGCATGGGGAAGGATCCCAAGACGTCGGTCCTCAACGCGCACAATCAATGCTGGGATGTCCCGAATCTGTTCGTCACCGACGGCGCCTGCATGGCGTCGACGGCGTGTCAGAATCCATCGATTACCTATATGGCACTCACCGCGCGTGCGGCGGCCTACGCCGTGGACGCGATGAAAAGGAGAGAACTGTGAACGACGTCGTGCGCCGTGAGCCGTACGCCGTGCGCGGGACTACTCGGCGCGAATTCGTACAGACGCTTGGAGCGGTTGGAGTCGGCCTCGCGTGTTCCGGCGCACTGCGCACGGCGCACGGCGCACGCCTAGACAAGGTCGGCCTTCAGCTCTACACCGTCCGCGATCAGATGAAAGCCGATTTCGAGGGCACACTCGCGCATGTGGCGGAGATCGGATACAAGGAAGTCGAGTTCGCCGGGTACTTCAATCACTCACCGGCGGATGTGCGCGCGATCCTCGACCGGCACGGACTCTCGGCGCCGTCGACACACGTTGGGGACATCTCCCCGGATGCGTGGAAGGCGTCACTCGACGCCGCGCATGCGATCGGGCACGAGTACATCGTCGTGCCGTGGATCCCGCAAGAGAAACGCATGACGCTGGATGGTTGGAAGCAGGTCGCCGCTGAGTTCAATCGCGCCGCGCAGGCGGCACACGACGCCGGCGTGCAGTTCGCCTACCACAACCACGATTTCGAATTCCCGAAGATGGAGGGGCAGGTCCCCTACGACATCCTGCTGCAGACCACCGATCCCAAGCTCGTGCAGCTCGAGATCGACCTCTACTGGATCACCAAGGCCGGTCAGGACCCGCTGACCTATTTCGCCCGCTGGCCCGGCAGGGTGCCGCTGGTACACGTGAAAGACTCGGCCGGCGCGCCCGAACACAAAATGGTGGACGTGGGGCAGGGGAAGATCGACTGGAAGAGAATCTTTGCGAAGCAGGATCAGGCGGGCATCAAGCATTTCTTCGTCGAGCACGACCAGCCGCCGCAGCCGTTCCAGGATATCGCGGCGAGCTATCGGTACCTGAAAGATTTGGAATTCTGAGATGAGGCGGTTAGGCGGTTCGGCGGTTGGGCGGTTGGTCACGCGACGCGAGGCCATCGCATCATCCGCAGGCGCCGTCGCCGGTTTGGTCCTGGGTCCATTCGGACAGCCTACGAACCGCCTAACCGCCCAACCGTCCAACCGCCTCAAGCAATCCGCGTCCCGGTGGTGCTACCGGTCCATCCCGCTTCCCGATCTCTGCACAGCAGGAAAGAGCATGGGCCTTGCCGGCATCGACCTGCTCGCGTCCGACGACTGGCCGGTCGTCCGCGAGCACGGGCTGGTCTGCTCCATGGGGTACGCGGCGCTACGTGACGATTTCATTCCGCGCGGCTTCAACGACCCGGCGAACCACGATTTGCTCGTCGGCGAGCTGGAGCGCGCGCTGCCGCTCGCGCAGCAGCACGGCGTTCCCAACCTCATCGCGATGTTCGGCAACCGGCAGGGACGCAGCGACGCGCAGGCGACCGAAGCGTGCGTGACGGGGCTCAAGCGGATCGCGCCATCGGCCGAGCGCTACGGCGTGACGATCTGTGTGGAGCTGCTGAACAGCAAGGTCGATCACAAAGACTACCAGGGCGATCGGACGGCCTTCGGCGCCGCGATCATCGCGGCGGTAGGATCGCCCCGCGTGAAACTGCTCTATGACATCTACCACATGCAGATCATGGAAGGCGATGTGATTCGGACGATTCGCGAGCACGCGAGTCACATCGGCCACTATCACACCGGCGGCGTCCCCGGCCGCCACGAGATCGACGACACGCAGGAGTTGAATTACCACGCCGTCGCGCGTGCCATTGCCGACACCGGGTTCACCGGGTTCATGGCGCACGAGTTCGTGCCCACGCGCGAGCCGCTCCGCTCGTTGCGCGAAGCGGTGCAGATATGCTCCGTCTGAATTGGCGGGACTGGCTCCGGTACTCGCTGATCGGGGCCGGCGTCGGAGCGGTGGTGCTGGGGATCGGCGGGCGGCTGGCGATGCGGGGTATCGCGGTCCTCTCGGGTGCGCCCCCGTCGTTCACATTCGGCGGCAGCCTGCGTGTCGTGCTCATGGGCGCGCTGAGCGGCCTGGGCGGCGCCTGGATCCTCAAGGTGCTGCGGTTTTTCCTGGCGCGGCGCTGGCTGATTCAGACGCTTCTCTTCTACGCGATCATCGTGTTGATCACGTTGCGCGGGCTGAAGCCGGTGGATTCGCAGCGCCTCGTTCTGTTTCTGCCAGTGGTGCTGCTGTATGCCTTCCTCGTGCGAGTCCTGACCCGACGGCGGCGGACCCTCGCCGCAGGCCCGGTGGTAGAAGAATTGTCATGCGCCTAATGCTCGTGGTCTTCGCAATCACGGCACTGCTCACGCCCATCGCCGCCGCGGGACAGCACCTCGATACACGTACGTTGAGCTGGAGTCGTGTGCTTGACCGCCCGACCCTCGCGAAGGAGCCCGTGCCGGCCGCCGACTACCGGATTGCCGGAGCGGTGATCGGGGCCACCTTCTTCGGAGCCGTCGGGGGATGGGCGCTGCACGAGGCGTGCAAGACCCAACCGGTCCCGATTGAACCGGCGCAGAACCGCAGCTGTACGGGCTCGACCGTGGGGGGTGCCGCAGTGGGTGCCGCGTTAGGCGCAGGTCTAGGCTACATGGCCGGTCGGTTGACGCACAGGCGGTAGGCAGGGTCTACATGGAGCAATGCTCCCGACACATACCCGCCCGCTGGCACGGCTCGCGCTGCTCAGCTTCCTGCTGACTTTCGTCGCCGCTCGAGTCGTCAGTTATCTGATGCGTGCCCGCCGCATGGCGGGCTTTTACTTGCATGTGTACGGCACCCACGTGCATCATCTCAATTACGGCATCTTTCTGCTCGCCGGCGTGGGAGCGTACCTCTTGTTTGACCCCCGGCCGGCGGCGCCTGCCCCCGGTGCCGCCGTGACTTATGGCATCGGACTCGGACTCACGTTTGACGAATTCGGCCTGTGGCTGCATCTGGGTGGCGACTACTGGCAACGCGCCAGCTACGATGCCGTTATCGTGCTGGCCACCGTCCTCGCCCTGGCGAGCTTCGCCCCGCCAGTGCAACACTGGCTGCCGCGGAAGCGGGTACAGGCATGAACAGGAGTCATCGTGACGACCAGCCGGCTCGACCTGTTGCTCGGCATCGCCATCGGCATCGTGATCGCCTGGCTCTATTTCCTTGTTTGGAAGGCGCGCTATAGCGCGGCGATTCGCGAGAACGCCGTGCAACGCAGCCTGGCGGTCACCGCCGGCAAGGTGCACGAACAGCTGGTGCCGTATCTCCCCGAATTCGGCTTCAATCCCAAGGATGCGCGGTTTCTGGGCAGTCCGGTCGATCTCGTCGTCTTCGACGGGCTCGCCGCGGGTGAGCTGCGGCGGGTGGTGTTCCTGGAGGTGAAGACCGGCGGCGCGGCCCTCACCGCGCGCGAACGCCAGGTCCGGACGGTCATCGAAGCCCGCGAAGTCGCGTGGGCCGAGCTGCGGCTCACGCGAACCGAAGGCTAGACGCTACATTGGTGTCGCGCACACACCAGGTCATACTAGCCAACCAGGGAGGCGATCGTGCGGGATATCTTCTGGGGCGCAGTGCTCATTGTGATCGGGTTAGTGCGGGGCGATTCGGTATTCCGTGGCGATTTCACGATCCTGAGCATCCTGTTCGACGCCCTCGGCGTGTTCTTCATCATCCGCGGCATCATTCGAATCAACAGGGCCAAACAGGGTGCGGCGCAGCCTCCACCGTCAGCACCCACGCCTCCGCGTTGAGAATCGTCAACATCGGGCCCTCGGCCATTCCATGGGGCCCGAAATTAGCACCGGCTACCAAACCCGGTTAGTTTCGAGTCATGGCCAAGCGCCGCCAGAGCTACGAGTCCGATGACATCATCGTCACCTTCGATCCCGATGTGTGCATCCATTCGGGCGTGTGCGTCATGGGTTTGCCCGACGTGTTCGACATCAAGCGCAAGCGGTGGATCCGGCCGGAGCTACAGTCGGGCGACGTCGTCGCGGCGCAGGTGATGCGGTGCCCGTCCGGCGCGCTGCAGTTCGTGCGCAAGTCGAAGCCGGACTGACCTCAGGATGCCGACCTACGAGTACAAGTGCCCGAACGGGCACCTGTTCGAGAAAACGTTCCCCCGCATCACGAGTAGGCGCCACGCGAAGTGCCCGGTGTGCGGCGAGCGCGCGGAGCGGCTGATCTCGGGAGGCGCCGGCGTCCATTTTAAGGGCTCCGGGTTCTACGCGACCGACTACAAACGGCCTGCGGGCACAACGGAAAAGGCGGACAATACGGCGGCGCAAGCCGAAAAGACGGCGAAGACCGAGAAGCCCGCTGAGCCGCAGCCGAAGAAGAAAGACACCAGCTCCGACAAGTGACGGCTCACGAGACGATCCGTACGGCGCTGGCGCAAGCGGCGTCACGACTGGGCGCGTCCGATGTCGAGGTCGCGCTCGAGCGCCCGCGCGATCCGACGCACGGCGACGTCGCCACCAACCTGGCATTGACGCTCGCCAAGACGCTCGGCCAGAAGCCGCGCGCCGTCGCAGAGCGCCTGGTCGCCGGGCTCGAGCTGCCGTCCGGTCTGGTGCGCAAGACGGAGATCGCGGGTCCCGGCTTCATCAACTTCTTTCTGGCCGGCGCGCAGGTCGTCAGCGCACTCCCCAAGATCCTGGCGGCGGGCGCTGATTATGGAAAGAGCGACGTCGGCCATGGCGCGCCGATCAACGTCGAGTTCGTATCCGCGAACCCGACCGGTCCCCTGCACGTCGGTCATGGCCGCCAAGCCGCTTTGGGCGACGCCATCGCGGCGCTGCTCGAATGGACGGGATGGAAGGTCAGCCGCGAGTTCTACTACAACGACGCCGGCGGCCAGATCATGAACCTGGCGCGCAGCGTGCAGGCCCGCGTGCGCCAGGCGCGCGGTCTCCCCGCCGAGATCCCCGAGCAGGGCTATCAGGGCGAGTACATCCGTGAGATCGCCGAGCGCTATGTCGCCGCGAACCCGCGGGATGGCGACGCGGCGGATCTCGACGCCGTGCGCCGCTTTGCCGTCCAGGAGCTGCGCGCCGAGCAGGACCGCGATCTTCAAGCATTCGGCGTGAAGTTCGACGTCTATTTCCTCGAGTCGTCGCTCTACACGACCGGCAAGGTGGACGAAACGATGCGGCGGCTGGTCGCCGCGGGCCACACCTACGAGCAGGACGGCGCGCTCTGGCTCCGGACCACCGATTTCGGCGACGACAAGGACCGCGTGATGCGCAAGAGCGCGGAGAAGGGGAGCGACTACACCTACTTCCTGCCCGACGTCGCCTATCACGTGACGAAGTGGGACCGCGGATTCCGGCACGCCATCAACGTGCAGGGCAGCGACCATCACGGCACCGTCGCGCGCGTGCGGATCGGCCTTCAGGCCCTCGAGATGGGTATCCCGCAGGGATATCCAGAGTACGTCCTCCATCAGATGGTGACGGTGATGCGCGGCGGGGAAGAGGTGAAGCTCTCCAAGCGCGCCGGCAGCTACATGACGGTCCGCGACCTGGTCGAAGAGGTCGGGCGCGATGCGGTGCGCTACTTCTATCTTATGCGCCGCGGCGAGACGCATTTCGTGTTCGACGTCGATCTCGCCAAGAGCCAGACGGACGAGAATCCGGTGTTCTACGTGCAGATGGCGCATGCGCGCATGATCGGGATCTTCCGCGTCGCGGGGCGCGACCCGGCCGGCGTGCGGGCGGAGGGGACGGACCTCAGCGTGCTCTCGCAGCCCGAAGAAGCCGATCTCATCAAGGAGCTGGCGGACTTTCCCGCGATGGTGGCGGGCGCCGCCGCGGCGCGCGAGCCGCACCGCATCACGGGATATCTCGAGGGGCTGGCTCGACTCGCGCACGCGTGGTATCACAAATATCGCGTGCTGGGTGAGCCGCAGGAAGCCGCCCGGCTGGTGCTCGCGCGCGCGGTGCAGCAGGTGCTGGCAAACGGTCTTTCACTTTTGGGGATACGCGCCCCGGAACGGATGTAGCGTGGGTCTGCTCGTTGTCGGCTCGATTGCCCTCGATTCGGTCATCACCCCCTTCGGCGAGACGGCCGACACGCTCGGCGGTGCGGCGGTCTTTTTCGCGATGGCCGGTGCCGTGCTGCACCCGGTTCAGGTCGTCGGTGTCGTCGGCAGCGACTTCCCGGAAGCCCACCTGAAAAAGCTCGCGGCCCGCGGCGTGGACCTGGCGGGCGTCGAGCGGCAACAGGGCGAGTCGTTCCGCTGGAAGGCCCGCTATTCCTACGATCTCAACTCGCGCGAAACGCTGGAGACGCGGCTCGGCGTCTTCGCCTCATTTCAGCCGCGCATTCCGGACAAGTTCCGGGACGCGAAGTTCGTATTCCTCGGGAACATCGACCCCGAGCTGCAGCTCAACGTGCTCGATCAGGTGAAGCAGCCGCAGCTCGTCGCCTGCGACACGATGAACTACTGGATTCAG
>WNGO01001523.1_pt1 | contig 39660 bp, 38 predicted proteins | sample 5400511 | NCBI WGS metagenome assembly WNGO01 (sample SAMN13153380, study PRJNA577476) | soil metagenome | isolation source: 20 cm soil or saprolite under Garry oak tree replicate 2 | place: USA:California | collected 2016-06-15 | reverse complement strand
GGGGACGGCGGTGTTCCTGTACGGCACCACCGACGGCACGCCCCCGGCGCTGGTGCACAACCTGACGCACAACAAGGTGCTGCACGAGCGGATCGTGTTCCTGACGATGGTGACGCAGGATGTGCCGCACGTCTCGACCCCGGAGCGCGTGACGGTGAAGGCCATCGGGAAGGGGTTTTACCGCGTGGTCGCCAGTTACGGGTTCATGGACGACCCGGACATCGAGGACGTCCTCGCGGCGTGCCAGGTGAAGTCGCTCGACATCCCCATCGCGGGAACGACGTTCTTCCTCGGGCGCGAGACCCTCGTTGCCTCCGACCGGCCCGGCATGCCGCAGTGGCGCGAGCAGGTGTTCGCGTTCATGTCGCGCAACGCGCTGCGGGCCACGGCCTTCTTCAAGATTCCGGCGGACCAGGTGTTCGAGGTGGGGGCGCAAGTGGAACTCTAAAGGGGGGCGGTCGAAAACGGTGGAGGGCGGTGGAGGCTAGTACGGCGGCGGCGCAAACCTCCACCGCCCTCCACCGTCATCCACCGCCCTCCACCGCCCTATTCTATCTGTCCAAACTTCGCAATGTCCTCCGGCAGCGCTTCTTGCTTCGCCGTGATCGCTTCCTTGCCTTGCACCATCGTGCGGATCTGCTCGACCACGTCGGGATTCGCGAGGGTCGTGACGTCGCCGACGTCGCGCCGATTCGAGATCGCTGCGAGCACCCGGCGCATGATCTTCCCGGACCGGGTCTTCGGCATGTCCGGGACGATGTAGACGTGCTTGGGTCGCGCGATCTTCCCGATCACTTCTTCGTTCGCCTTGATCACGCGGTCGACGATGTCCTGGCTCGCCTGCACGCCCGGCTTGACCGCGATGTACACTTCCGGCACGCGCCCCTTGACCTCGTCTTGGACCGGGACCACGGCAGCTTCCGCGACTTCCGGGACCGTGAGGCAGGCCGACTCGATCTCCTTCGTGCCGAGGCGGTGGCCGGCCACGTTGATCACGTCGTCGACACGGCCGAGGATGCGGTAATAGCCGTCGGCCGCTTGCACGGCGCCGTCGCCGCACATGAACGGCCAGTCGCGCCAGTCCTTGCTCTTGGGATTCTTGTTGTACTTGGCGTAATAGGTCTTGACGTAGCGGTCGGGATCGCCCCACACGGTCTGCATGATACCGGGCCAGGGATTGCGGATGCAGATATTGCCTGCCTTGCCGGAGCCCTTGGTCACTTCCGCGCCGGTCTCATCGTAAATGACGGGATGAATTCCCGGGGCGGCCGGACCACAGCTGCCGGGCTTCATCGCGTGAATCGCCGGCATCGTCGTGGCGAGAAACCCGCCCGTTTCCGTCATCCACCAGGTATCGGTGACGACCGCTTCGCCCTTGCCGACCTCGTCGTAGTACCAGCGCCACGCCTCGGGCTCGATCGGCTCACCCACCGTCGTCATCGACTTGAAGTGGTACTTGTGCTTCCGCGGCTCCTGGGGACCGAGCTTGCGGAGCATCCGAATGGCCGTCGGCGCCGTATGGAAGATGTTCACGCGCAACCGCTCGGCGATACGCCAGGGCCGCCCGGCGTCGGGAAACGTGGGCACGCCCTCATACAGCACGCCGGTCGCCGCGTTCGCCAGCGGCCCGTACACGATGTAGGAGTGTCCCGTGATCCAGCCGATGTCTGCCATGCACCAATAGATGTCCTCGGGATGAATGTCGAGCACCCACTTGGACGTGGCGGTGACGTAGGCCAGGTACCCGGCGATGCCGTGTTGCACGCCCTTGGGCTTGCCCGTGGTCCCGCTCGAGTACATCAGGAACAACGGTCCTTCCGAAGGCAAGGCGACGGGCTCGACTTGCTTTCCCTTGTGCTCCTTGAGGAGGTCGTTCACGAAGGAATCGCGGCCCGGGACCATGGGCGTCTTGGCGGAATACTTTCCCGGATACCGCTGCCACACCAGGACGTTGTCGACGTGCTGCCCCAGCTCCTCCGCCGTGCGGACCGCAATATCCGCGTTCGCCTTGTGATCGACGAGCGTCCCGTTCCGCCAGTAGCTGTCCATCGTGATCAGGACGCGGCTGCCGGAATCCTGTATTCGGGACCCACACGCCTGACCGCTGAAGCCGCCGAAGACCTGCGAGTGGATGACCCCCAGCCGCGCGCACGCCAGCATGGTGATCGGCAGCTCCGGGACCATCGGCATGTGCAAGGTGACCCGGTCACCGGCCTTGAGGCCCAGGCTGCGGAGCAGAGCCGCGGTTTCATTGACCCGGTCGTGCAGCTCCTGATAGGTGATCGATACGTCCCGCTCGCCTTCCGGCTCGGGCACGAAGATGAAGGCCGCCTTGTTGCCGTATTGCTTCAGGTGACGGTCGATGCAGTTGTACGACGCGTTGATCTTGCCGCCCACGAACCACTTCCAGAACGGCGCGTTGCTGGTATCGAGGACGGTGCGATAGGGCTCGAACCACGTCAACATGTCGGCATACGCTTTGAAGCAGTCCGGGAACTTGTCGAGGCTGAACCGCTCGAAGACGCGCGCGTCTCGCATGATCGCTTGTGCCTTGAATTGCTCGGAAGGCTGGTAATACTCTTCCTCCTTCCAGTGCACTGCGATTTGCGCTTCGCTGACCTCGGTTAACTCTGTCGGTTTCGCTGCGCGTGCCATGGGACGTGCCTCCTCGGCAAGCTCGGGATTTCGGTCGTACGGCAAAGGTATGTCCCCCCCATGGACCGGGGTCAAGCGGCCCTTGCAAACTGCCCCGTGAGCCTTCGGACTGCGGCAGCGCCGAGGGTGAGACGTCTCACCCCCCTTTGACAAGCGATTGATGGCTCGCAGGTTAGCTGGGTGGCATTGGAGTCGCATACCCCTCAGGCCGGTGAACTACTGGAGCCGACTGTGGAGGAGCTGGTGACGGGTTCTGCGCGTACCACTGAGCGGGTTCTGGCCGCTCCCGAGGAGCTGGGGCTCGATTCGCGCACGGCGTTCCGCCGCGCGGCTACCGAGCTGCTGGAGCAGCTGCCGGAGGGGACCGGGCGGCTGATCATCGATCTCGCCGGCACGCGCCAGATCGATAGCGCGGGCTTGGGCGCCCTGATGCTGGTCCAGCGCAAGGCCGCGGAACGCCGGCTCACGGTGTGCCTGCGTGGTGCCAACGAGGAGCTGCGGTTCCTACTGGTTCTGACGAAGCTCGACGATTTGTTCGAGTTGGAGAGCAGCCCGACTTGAGCCGCCGGTAGAGGCCACGAGGAGGAGGGCCGCATATATTGACCCACCTATGGCGTCCCCCTCTCCTCCGCGTCGCAAGGTGCTGTTCGTAGAAGACGAGCCGACCTTGCGGCGCACGTACAAGCGATTCTTCGCCAACCGCTACGACGTGGCGTTCGCCGCCAGCGGGAGCGAAGCCCGCCGCCAGATGGATGAGTTCCACCCCGAAGTGCTGGTCCTCGATCTGCGTCTCCCCGACACCGACGGCATCACGTTGTTGCAGGAGATCCGCGCGTCCCGGCCCACCCTCCCCGTCATCGTCACGACGTCATATGTCAGCATGGAGCCTCTGATCAACGTGCTCGACCTGGGGCATTCGGGGTACCTCGTCAAGCCATTCGACATGGATGATCTCGCCGCGCGCATCGATGCTCTCGATTGAAGGACTGCGACACGTTTACGGGCCGGTGGTGGCCCTCGACAACGTGTCCTTCATGCTCGCGCCGGGACAGACGCTTGCCATCTTCGGACCGAACGGCGCCGGCAAGACGACACTCGTCAAGGTTCTCGCGGGCTTGATCCGGCCGCAGCGGGGCACGGTCCGCGTGGACGGCGGGCGCCGGGCGATCGGGTGGATCGGTCATGAATCCCATCTGTACGATCACCTCACGGTGCGCGAGAACCTGCTGTTCTGGGCTTCGCTGTACGGCGTGCCCGCCGCGGCGCGGGAGGCGCGCGCGGCGGGGGTGGCCGAGCGCCTGGGACTGGCCGATCGCGTGGAGCGGCCGGTGTGGTCGCTCTCCCGCGGCCTCGCGCAGCGCGCCGCGATCGCGCGCGCGTTGATCCACGACCCGCGCGTGCTGTTGCTCGACGAGCCGTTCACGGGGCTGGACCTCGCTGCCGCGGCCGAGCTGCGGGTCCTGCTCGGCGAGTTGCGCGGCGCGGGACGAACGCTCGTGCTCGCCACCCATAACGTGGACGAAGGGGTCGAGCTCGCGACGCACGTGGCCTTCCAGCGGCGCGGCCGCATCGTCCATTTCGCGCCGCGCGGTGGACGCGATGCGGCGCAGGTCGCCGACGCCTATCGACGGGCGATGAGCGATGGCTGAGCTGCTCCGCCAGGCTTGGGCCGTAGCTCGCAAGGATCTGCTGCTCGAGCTCCGCACGCGGACGGCGCTCGTCTCGGCGGTCGTGTTCACGGCACTCGTCCTCACGCTGTTCAACTTCGGCCGCGATCCGACGGCGGTTCCCACCCTCGATCTCGCGCCGACCGTCCTGTGGGTGACGTTCACCTTCGCCGCGATGCTCACGCTGAATCGCGCGTTCCAGCTCGAGCTCGAAAACCAGGCGCTCGAGGGGCTGCTGGTGTCGCCGCTCAGCCGCACCAGCCTGTACTGGGGCAAGCTGATCGCGAATCTGGCGTTCGTCGCAGTGGTCGAAGCGGTAGGCCTCCCATTGTTCGTCCTGTTCTTCAACGTCTCCGTGAGTCGCGTGCTACTTCCCCTCGTCGGGGTCATCGCGCTCGCAACGCTGGGGTTCGTCGCGGTGGGCACGCTCTTCAGCGCGCTCGTGATCCGCACCCGCTTCGCGGAGCTGCTTCTCCTGGTAATCCTCCTGCCATTCCTCCTGCCTCCCCTCATCGGCGCCGTCCAGGTCACCGCGCGGCTGCTCGCGGGACGACCCTTGAGCGAGTCCGTGGGGTACCTTAAGTTGCTCGCCGCTTACGACATCGTGTTCGTCTCGCTGGCGAGCGTCCTGTTCCGCTTCACGGTGGACGAATGAGCCTGGTGCGCAGGGGTCGCTGGATCACGCTCGTCGCGCTGGTACTCCTCGCCGGCGTGTACGTCCGGGCGCTGGCGTTCACGCCCATCGAGCGGCTGCAAGGTCCGGCCCAAAAGATCTTCTATCTGCACGTTCCAGCCGCGATCTGGACGGAAGCGGCGATGATCCTCGTGGGCCTGGCGGGGATCTTTTTCCTGTTCCTGGGGGACCTGCGCCTGGACCGGTTCGCCGAGGCCTCGGCGGAGGTGGGTACCGTGTTCGCCACGATCGTGCTCACCACAGGGCCGATCTGGGGAAAGCCGATCTGGGGAACGTGGTGGACCTGGGATGCCCGGCTGACGTCTACCCTGTTCCTGTTCTTTTTGTATCTGGGATACCTGCTCGTGCGGGGCGCTGTCCGGGATCCGGGGTTACGCGCCCGCTACGCCGCAGTGCTGGGCATCTGCGGCATGTGCCTCGTGCCGTTCATCCACTTGAGCGTCTATCTGTTCCGCACCCTGCACCCGCAGCCCATCATCCTGAAGCCGAGCGGCCCCTCGTTGCCGGACAGCATGCTCGTGACGTGGCTCTTTTCCCTGTTGGCGTTCACCCTGCTATACGTCGGATTCGTGACACAGCGCTATGCCGTGTCGCTCGCGCGCGACGCGCGCGAGACGGCAGCCGCCGAACATGGCTGACGTACCGCAGAACGCCGGCTACATGGTGGCGGCGTACATCGTCACGGCCGTGATCCTCCTCGGCTACGCGGTGTCGCTGGGCCGGCGCAGCAGGAATCTCTAGCCGCTCTTCTTTTCGGGAAACAGCTCCGCGCGCGCCGCCGAGAGCCGCGCCAGTCCATCGGGGACCTGGGTGGCCCAGAGGTGCAGCGCCTGATCGGCGGCGCTCACGTCGCCCGCCTGGAACAGCGACTGCGCGTTGAGCCACAGCGCCTCGGCGCCTCCGCCCGCGGCGTACGCCCGCGCGAACCGCGCCGCCGCGTCGGCGTGGCGGCCCGCGCGGCGATACAGGTCTCCCGCGGCGAGCGCGGCATCGGGCCGCTCCTCGAGCGTGAGCACCTGTTCGAATGCCGCGAGCGCGTCCTGCTGACGGAACACCATCTGACACGCCTCACCCAGGAGCAACCAGGCATCCGGATTCTCCGGGAAGCGTTGCGCCGCCTCTTGTGCGGCGGCGAGCGCGCCCCAGCGGTCCTCGATCGCGCGCCGCAGCCGCACCAGCGCCGTGTACGATTCCGCAAACGTCGGCGTGAGAGCGCAGCCAAGCTGCAACCACAGGTCGGCGCGTTTCGGGGCCGCGCGCTGACAGGCGGCTGCCCGTCGCACGGCGAAGCGGGCAAACGCGGAGCGCAGGGAGCGGAGCATGATAGATTGCACCAATCTATGTCACCCCCGTCACAGCCGCCGGGCTCGCCAACGTATCCGCCCCGCTCCCGGCGCCGCCCCCGCCCGCGCCCGCTTGCCGGACGGCGCATCGTGGTCACGCGGGCCCGCGCGCAGGCGAACGAGTTGGCGCGCGCGCTGGAAGCGCTGGGCGCGGAGATCGTCCCCGCACCCACGATCCGCATCGTGCCGCTCGCGGATCTCGCACCGCTGCGCGCCGCGCTGACCCGCGAGCCACCGTACGACTGGATTGTTTTCACCAGCCAGAACACCGTGCAGGTCGTGTGCGACGCTCTCGCAGGATGGGGACTCGCGCCGCGCGACTTGGGCCCCGCGGCGGTCGCGGCGATCGGGCCCGCCACGGCGAGGGCCCTCGCGCGGCGCGGGGTCGCGCCGGACCTCGTGCCGGATCGCTACGTGGCCGAGGCGGTCGTGCTGGCGCTCGCGGCGCGGGGCGACGTCCGCGGAAAACGCATCCTCGTCCCCCGAGCGCGCGATGCCCGGGATGCGCTGCCCCGGGGACTCGAGGCGCGCGGGGCGAAGGTCGACGTCATTCCGGTCTATGAGACGGTTCGCGAGACGGGCGATGGCAGGGAGCTGGCGGCCACGCTGCTCGCGGGGAAAATCGACGCCGTCACCTTCACCGCCTCCTCGACCGTGGCCGGGTTCGTCGATCTGGTGGGCCGCGAAGCCGCGACCTCGGGTCGGTTCGCGGCGGCGGTGATCGGTCCCGTCACTGCCGAAGCGGCGCGCGCCCTGGGGATCGACGTCACTGTCGAGGCGAAGCAATACACGATCGAGGGGTTGATCCAAGCCCTCCTGAGGCATTTCGGGGAAGAGGGAAGGGGGAAGAAGGAAGTTTGAAGGGCGGGCTGAAGGTCGGGACGCGGGGAAGCAAGCTCGCGTTGTGGCAGGCCGAGTGGGTACGGGCGGCGCTCCAACGGGCCGGGGTCGCCGTGGAGCTGAGGATCATCGAGACGCGCGGCGACGCCGAAGTCGATCGGCCGCTCCATGAGCTCGAGGGGAAGGGGTTCTTCACGAAGGAGATCGAGGAGGCGTTGCTCGACGGCCGCATCGACGTGGCCGTGCACTCCCTCAAGGACCTCCCCACGACCCTCCCGCCGGGCCTCGCGCTGGCGGCCGTTCCGAAGCGGGCGAATGCGGGGGAGGTGCTCATCACGCGGGATAGAATCGCCTCGCTGGCGGCCTTGCCGGCGGGCGCCAAGGTCGGCACGTCCAGCCTGCGGCGCGTGGCACAGGTACTTCACCTGCGGCCCGACCTGGCCGTCGTGCCGCTGCGCGGCAACGTGCCCACGCGTGTACAGAAGGTGAGAGAGGGGCGGGACGGCCTCGCGGCGGCTCTCCTCGCCGAGGCCGGGCTCGAGCGCCTCGAGCTGGCGGGTGACATCGCGGCGCGAATCGATCCATTCGAGGTGATGCCCGCGCCGGGTCAGGGGGCGCTCGGCTTGGAAGTACGCGCCGACGACCGCAGCGCGAGGAGCGCGCTCGCTCCGCTTAAGGATCCGGTGAGCGAGCTGCAGATCGCCGCCGAGCGCGGCCTGCTCGCGGCGCTCGAGAGCGGGTGTCAGGCGCCGGTAGCCGCCTACTGCGGGACAGGGGACGCGGGACGGGAGACGGGTCGCCTGTTCGGCCGCGTTACGTCGCACGACGGGTCGATCCAAATCACGGCATCGGCGGAGATCGATCCGGGAGACCCGGCGGCAGCGGGCGCGCGGGTCGCGGACTTGCTCCGGGCGCAGGGGGCGTCGAGATTGCTCCGCCCATGAGCTCGGCACAGTTCCCGATCCGCCGCATGCGCCGGCTGCGCCGCACACCCGCCTTGCGCCGCCTGGTGCAGGAGACCCATCTCGCCCCGTCGCAGCTCGTGTGGCCCCTGTTCGCATGTCACGGCGAGGGAGTGCGGCAGGAGGTGAGCGCGCTTCCCGGCGTGTACCGGACATCCGTTGACGAGCTGGTGAAAGACGCCGAGCGTGCGCGCCGGTTGGGACTCGGCGGAATCATTCTGTTCGGCCTGCCTGCGGCCAAGGACGCGACCGGGTCGGAAGCGCACGACGAGCACGGGATCGTCCAGCAGGCGGCGCGGGCCGTGAAGCGCGCCACCCCCGACCTGCTCGTCATCGGCGACGTCTGCCTGTGCGAATACACGGATCACGGGCATTGCGGGGTCGTCCAGGACGGCGACGTCGACAACGACGCGTCGGTGTATCTGCTCGGGAAGGTCGCCGTGACCCAGGCGCGGGCCGGCATCGACGTCGTGGCGCCGAGCGACATGCTGGACGGCCGCGTCGCCGGGATCCGCAAAGCGCTCGACGCCGCCGGGTTCGCACGCGTGCCGATCATGTCCTATGCCGCGAAAATGGCATCGGCGTTTTACGGGCCGTTCCGGGAAGCGGCGGGCTCTGATCCCCAGTTCGGCGACCGCCAGTCGTACCAGATGCAGGGCACCAACGGCGACGAAGCGATGAAGGAGATCCGTCTGGACCTGGACGAGGGCGCGGACATCGTGATGGTGAAGCCTGCGCTGCCCTGCCTTGACCTGATCCGTCGAGCGAAGCAGGAGTTCGGCTCGCCGCTCGCGGCGTACCAGGTGAGTGGGGAGTATGCGATGATCAAGGCGGCGGCCGCGCGCGGCATGCTCGACGAAGCGCGCGCGATGTGGGAGACCCTCTACGCCATCCGCCGGGCGGGTGCGGACATCATTCTCACGTACTTCGCTCCAACCATCGCCGAGCTGCTCTAACGGGCGTTACGAAACGCCATGACGGAGCAGCACTACGGTGGCGTTGATGCCGCCGAAGCCGAACGAGTTGGTGAGCACCACGTCCGGCGCGGCCGCGCGCCCCTCGCCGCGGAGGCAGTCGAGATCGCAAGCGGGGTCGGGCCGCTCGAGATTGACCGTGGGGGGGAGCCAGCGCCGCTCCATGGCCAAGGCGCAGATCGCCGCCTCGATCGCGCCGCTCGCGCCGAGCGCGTGGCCGTAGTAGCCCTTGGTGCCGCTGACGCTCAGCCGGTACGCGTGGTCGCCGAATACCTGCTTGATCGCCAGCGTCTCGGTCGTGTCGTTGAGCGGCGTAGACGAGCCGTGCGCGTTGATGTACCCCACGTCACCCGGGTCGGAGTGCGCGTCACCGAGCGCCAATTGCATCGCACGCGCCGCCTGGCGGCCGTCCGGGCGCGGCGCCGTCATGTGGTAGGCGTCGTTCGTGAAGCCGTAGCCGACGAGCTCGGCGTAGATCCGCGCGCCCCGCGCGAGGGCGCGCTGCCGCTCCTCGAGCACCAGCACGGCGGCCCCCTCGCCCATGACGAACCCGTCACGATCCTCGTCGAACGGGCGCGAGGCGTGCGCCGGGTCGTCGTTGCGGGTACTCATCGCCCGGATCACGCTGAACGCGGCGTACGTCATCGGCGCGAGCGGCGCCTCGGAGCCGCCCGCGAGCATTACGTCGGCGCGTCCGTCACGAATCGCGTGCAGCGCTTCCCCCACCGCGATCGTCCCGGAGGCGCAGCTCATCGCGTTGGTCGAATTGGGCCCGGTGAACCCGAATTCGATCGCGATGTTGCAGCTCGCCGCGCCCGGGAAAACGGCCAGGGCCAGGGCAGGGTCGAGGCCGCGGGGGCCTTCCGCGCGGAACCGCTCGACCTGCGACTCGGCGAACGCCACGCCGCCCAGCGCCGAGCCCATCATCGCACCCACCCGGTCCCGGTCCTCCGTCGCCGGATCGACACGCGCGTCCGCCACCGCAAGCCGCGCGCTCGTCACAGCCAGTTGCGAGAAGCGATCGAGCCGTTTGGCGCGCTTCGCGTCGAGGTGGTCCTGCGGGCGAAAGTCAGGGATCTCGGCGGCGATCCGGCTCCGGAACCGCGTGGGATCGAACCGGGTGATCTCCCGGACCGCGGAGCGTCGCGCGGTGAGGCCGGACCACAAGCCGTCGGCGCCCGTGCCGATTGGGGTGACTGCCCCCACCCCCGTGATCACTACTCGTCGCGACCCGTTCTGCATGTTCCTCCTGTTCTCCCCGGAGCGGCTGCCCCGGGTCAACCACGCACCGACCGGTCTGCGATCGGCTGACTCGCCTGCTTCTCCGCTTCCTTTTTGATCCCCGCCAGCGTACGGGACGCGATGCCGTGGATGAACACCGGACCGATCACGAGGCGCGCGGCCAGGCCACCGAGCAAGGGCCACGCGGGGCCACGCCACTCGTGCACGATGGTGACAACCACGCCGCCGCCGGGCGTTGTTCCCGCACTCGGATGGAACCGCCACGCGACCGCCATGCCCCGCGTGATACCCCGCACGTGGCGATACCGAATCTCCCGGGCGTCCGCATCGACCGTCATTTCCGACACCCACCACGTGGGATATCGAACCGGGCCGAAAGGGCGCCAGGCGGCCATCTCCACGAGCGCGCCGCTGTTCCTGCGCTCGAGCACGCGGACCCACCGATAGTGCGGCAGAATCGCAGGCCAGCGCTCGATGTCGACTGCCGCCTCGAAAATGCGATCGATAGCCGCGCGGATCAGGACCTGGTCAACGGTTCGCACTCAGCTTGACTCGACACTGTGCTCTGGTGACCAGGATGCGACGACCCGAAAGCCGGGCCTGTATCGCGCTGCCGCTCGTATCCCCGCCTCCCGCAGCATCCCCTCGAACTCGTCCCGGGTATATCCGCGCCGCAGCGAGACCACCGCATCGCGGCGCGTCCGTCCGCTCATCGCGAGCCCGAGCGACGCCGCCCACACGCCGGCCATCGCCACGCGGGAGCGACGCAAGTCGGCGAGCACCACCGCACGCCGGGCGAGGCAATCCAGATTGCCGATCCAGCGCACCGCCGCTCGGCGCGGTAAGTGGTGCAGGACCTGACTGGCGACAATCACATCGACCGAGCGGGGCGCGAGTGGCAGCGCGCCACCGTCCGCGAGGATCATGCTGAGCGACCCTCGCGCCAGCCTCGCGGCCGTGCGGTTCACCTCGATGCCCAACAAGCGGAGGGCGATACCGTACTTCCGAGCGACGGCAGCCGCCGCGCGCGGGATGTCACCGAGTCCGGTCCCGACGTCGAGCAATGTCCAGGTCGTACTCGTCCCTAGTCCCCCGTCCCTCGTCCCCTGCGCGAAGAATGACTCCAGCTCCCGCACGACCGCCCGCGTCCCGCCGAACAACGCGTTCAGGCGCGCGATGTCGCGGAGCTGTTCCCCGACCGCGACCGGATCCGCGTGCGGATCGTCCAGCAGCTCGGTGCCGATCATCCGCCGGTGAGGCCCGCGTAGCCGCCCCGATAGTAGAGCAAGGGCCGGCGGTCGGAAACGCTGCCACCCGTGACGATGCCGAAGAACACCGAGTGATCCCCGCCTGGGACCTCGGCCTGTTTTTCGCACTCGATGCTGGCGAGCACGCCGTCGAGCACCGGGATGCCGTGTTTGCTCTGCTGGTAGCCGACGCCATCGAACCGATTGGGATGCTCTTCGGCGAACCGTCGCGACAGCGCTTCCTGATCGGCCGCGAGCACGTTCAACACGAAGCGCTGGGCCGCCTGGAGCGCGGGATACATGTCGTTCTTCTGGTCCACGGACACCAGGACCAGCGGCGGGTTGAGCGACACCGAGGCCACCGAGCTCGCGGTCATCCCGACCGGGCGACCGGCCTGGTCACGCGTGGTGAGAACCGTGACCCCGGTCGCAAAGCGGCCGAGCAGCTGGCGAAACTGCGCAGGATCGACGCCGGGCATGTCCTCACCACACCAACTGGGCCAGTACCGTGGGAGCGAGCACGCGACGCGCTGAAACGACGTTGCCCGTCGCGCTCACCAGAAGATCCGCGAGGTCCGGCCGCCTCGCCAGGCGGCTCACGACGCGGTTGGTCAGCGCCGGCGAACCCACCCCAACGCCGATCAGACGCTCGAGCAGCCACTTGCCGGCGAATTCGCGGCGCCGGGCGCGCCGGTATGGGGCGAGGGCGGCGTACGGGACGGGCTCGCTCCCCTGGAGAACCCCGGGCTTGCGCCCGGGGTCGATGCCGCCGCCGACCCCACCCGCGAAGGCGGGCAGCAGGATCTCGGCTGCCAGCTCCGCGCCCCGGAGCGCGCTGTAGATCCCCTGGCCCGTAAACGGATCGAAGAAGTCGGCCGCATCGCCCACGAGCAGCGCGCCTCCGCCCCGCGCGACCGGGGTGCGGGACCATTGCGCGAAGGGGCCGGTGACGAGCACCTCGCGCACCAGGAATCGCGGGTCGAACCGTCCCGCGAGCCCGGGAAACCGCGCTAGCTCATCGAAGAAGCCCGCACGATAATCGCGACGGCCCTCGCGGACCGCGGACAGCGGCACGACCAAAGCGACGGTAGTGACTCCCCCCCCCACGGGCCCCATGCCCACGTAGCCATGCTCGCCGACGTGCAGCTCGCCAACGCCGTCGACCCCGGCGACGTCGCTCACGTGCGCGGTGAATGCGATCCGGCGCGGCGACGCAGAACGGACGAGCCCGAGCCGGCGCGCGACGACCGAGCGGAGGCCGTCCGCGCCCACCACCACTCGGGCGAGACACATCGCGCGTTTCCCATTTCCTGACCGCGCCACGACGCCTGCCACAGCGCGACCGCGCCACACCAGGTCCTCTACCGACGCCGCTTGGCGAACCTCGGCCCCGGCGCGCGCTGCGGCGGCAACGAGGATCGTGTCGAACGACGTGCGGGGCAGGGCAAAGCTGTAGGGGCGAGCTTCCTCCCCACCCCCCACGAAGTGTCCGCACATGGCGGCCCCGCCGGGGGCGACGACTTTCATGCCGGACAGCTTGGCGTGAGCCGCGCGCTCGATCGCATCCAGGATACCTCCGCCGAGGCGCTCCAGGACCGGCGTTGCGCCCGGGCTCAGGTACTCCGAACATGCCTTGTCGCGGGGAAACCGCGCGCGATCGAGCAGCAGGACCGACGCGCCGGCGCGTGCCAGCAGCAGTGCGGTCGCGGCGCCCGCCGGACCTGCACCGACCACGACGGCGTCCCAACGAGTCGTCACCGTACGTTCCCGCCTAGGGGCGCGACAGGCGCGAGCCCACCAGGCCCACAGCCGCGCCGACGAGCGTCGCCGCGAAGTTCACGCCGTCGTTGTCCAGCCATCGCAGACCCCTCGTGAGCAGGACCGGCTCATGGCAAATCGTATTCCCGCGCTCAAACCGCGCATCGCACGCGGGACACTCGAACTTCCCCTGGAGTGTGGCGCCGAGCAGCGAGTCGGCGAGCATGCCGATGATGCCGGCGCTGGCCACGAACGGAAACAACGGCGCCATTCCCTTGGGCGCCAGCGCCTGGGTGAGCCATGCGATCGTCACCGCTCCCGCCGCAGCCCCCAGCGTCCCCAGAGCCGTGATACCCCCCGACGTGCCTCGCGCCACCCGCCGCCAGGATGTGATGAGGCGCGGCGGGAACGGCGAGAAGGCTCCGATTTCGGTGGCCCAGGTATCGGCGGCGGCTGCCGCAATGGCGCCGGCGGCCGCGGGCCACGAGCCCGCAACCGCTGCGACCAGAGCGACACCTCCGTTGGCGAGGACCTGCCGCCCGGTGCGGCTCGGGGCGCGATGCTCGGCGAACTGTGTGAGGAGACTACCGGAGAGAAGAAAGGCGGCGAGTACGATCAGCCCAGGCCACCCGAGGCCCCATGTGACGCCAACGCCCACCGCGCCGGCGGCGATGACGCCCCCGCGGGTGAGCCACGTCACTCGTCGAGTAGCTCGTCCAAGATGCGGCGTTTCAGTTCGGGGGGAGCACCTTTAGCCCGGCAGCGGGCTCGCAAGAAGTCGAGGAACAGTCTTTCGAAATCGAAATGCTCACCGCAGGGAGGGCAGTCGACAATGTGCTGCTTGATCTCCTGCTCTACAGCGGGCGTCAGCTCGCGGTCGAGGTATTCGTAGAGGTGCTCCTTGCATTCCCGGCAATTCACTTGGCCGACCCCTTGATGTACCCCATGCCAACCGCGTACTCGTACAGTTGCTGCTGCAGCAGGCGCCGGGCGCGAAACAGGCGCGACTTCACCGTTCCCACCGGCACTTCCAGGATGCGGGCGATCTCCTCGTACGACATTCCCTCCACGTCGCTCAACACCACGGTCTCACGGAATTGTTCCGGGAGGGCATCGATGGCCCGGAGCACCTCGTCGTCCACGATGCGATCGAAGAAGGTTCCCTGCGGGTCGTCGTCCTGCAGCTCCTCGAACACGGAGAACGGCTCGATCGCGTCGATGTCGACGCTCTCTGGGTGGCGCGTGCGCCTCCGGTACTCATTAATGAATGCGTGCCGCAGGATCGTGAGCAGCCACCCCTTGGCGTTCGTCCCTTTCTCGAACTGGTGCCAGGCGCGGTACGCCTTGAGCATGGTCTCCTGAACGAGATCGTCGGCCTCCGCTGGATTGCCTGTGAGGCGCAACGCCACGCGGTACAGGCTATCCAGGTGCACCAGGGCTTCGCGGGGGGGGGGGGGGGGGGGGGGGGGGGGGGGGGGGGGGGGGGGTGGGGGGGGATCGGCGCGCTCATGGGGTCACATAACCTCTCCCTGCGCGCCCGGGTTCCGCAATGGGGTGGCGGCCGCTAGGTTTCGCCCCCCGTGGTGCACAGCATCGTCCCGCTCGCGGTCCTGGAGGCCGTGCGGAACCTCGACACGCCGGTCGAGGACGGACTGTCGGAATTCGCCGAGGAGCTGCTCTCCAAGCGACTCGGTCTCTCGGCGACCGTCGCGATGCAGCTCCGCGAGTACGAAACCATGGTGCGGCGGGGCGCCGCCGCCGATCGGGGCCACGTCGAGGCGCTGCTGCGGCTGGTGGGCCGCCGCCCCGATGCCGACTTGGTATTCGCGGACGCCGGCCGGCGCGCGGCGCGCCGCGCGGTGCGACGGATGTTCGCGCTCACGCGGCTGGCGGCCCGCACGGGCCCCCGGGCCTTCGGCTACGCCGCGGCTCGGGGCGCCGCGCGTCGCGTGTTCGGGGGAGAACTGCGGCGGGAGAGTCACGTCCCGGTCGCGCGCGTGGACGATCTGCTCGCCGTGCAGGCGACGCCCGACGGTGCGGCCTGCGCCATGTATGGCACGGCGTTTACCGAGCTGCTCCGCCTGCTGGTCGGCTTCGAGGGCGCCATGCTCCATGTCTCCTGCCGCGCGACCGGCGGTCAGGTGTGCGAATGGCGGGCTACCCCGCCCGACGCCAGGCACCAGTGATGCTCGAAGGCGTCGACCTGGCCGCGCTCGCCGAGGCGCTCGCCGCGCTCGGTGCCGACGGCTGGCTGCTCTACGACTTCCGCAAGATCAACCCGATCGCCGGGCGGATTCTCGGCGACACGGGCATGGGAACGCGGCGGTTGTTCGTGCTGTTGCCGCGCTCCGGCAGGCCCGTCGCAGTGGCGCACCGCATCGAATTGCAAGCGCTGGCGGACTTTCCCGGTGAGGTGCGCCCATACGGCGCGTGGCGCGAGCTGCATGACCATCTCAAGGCGCTCGTCTCGGGCCGAACGCTCGCGGCCGAGATCTCACCGCGCGACCAGGTCCCCTACCTTGACCGCCTGCCGCACGGCGTGGTGGAGCTGCTCGAGGCGTTTGGGGCGAGGCTCGTCTCGTCGGCGCCGCTGGTCTCGCGCTTCGCGGCGCGCTGGTCCGCTGCGGAGCTCGCGGGCCATCGCACCGCAGCCGCTTCCCTGGCCGCGATCGCGCGTGACACGCTCGCCTGGACGGGAGCAGAGATGGCGCGCGGTGCCGAGGTGCGCGAGACACGCGTCAAGGAGCGGGTGCTGCAGGCGATCGAGCGCGCCGGCCTCTGGACCAACGAGGGGCCGATCGTGGCGTTCGGTCCGACCACGGCGATGCCCCACTACGAGCCGCACGAGGGATCGGATCGGCGCCTCGCGCCTGGCGACGTCATGTTGCTCGATCTGTGGGGAGGACCGGGGCGTGGTTCCGTGTTCGCCGACCAGACATGGATGGGATTCGCGGGCCGTTCGCCCGATGCGGACGTGCGCCGTGTGTGGCAAGCGGTGAAGGGCGCACGGGACGCCGCCGTGCGCTTCCTGCGGGAGCGTTGGCACCAGGGCCCGCCCACTGGAGCGCAGGTAGACGATGCCGCCCGCTCAGTGATCCGCGACGCCGGCCTGGCCGAGTACTTCGTGCATCGGACCGGCCATTCGATCGACCGCGATCTCCACGGCTCGGGGCCGCACATCGACAACTTCGAGACCGAGGACGCGCGCGCCCTCGTCCCCGGTGTCGGCTTCTCGATCGAGCCGGGCGTCTACCTGCCCGGGCGCTTCGGAATTCGCAGCGAGATCAATGTGTACATCGACACGACGGGACCAGAAGTGAATCCCCGCGCCCCACAAGACGAGTTGCTGCTGGTCTGACGGTCGGACGGTCGGACAGTTCAGAACACTGCCAGCACCAGCGCCGTCCATACCGCCGCACCGACGGCGACGTGCGCCGCTTGCAGGGGTTGTGGAAGCGCCAGCACCACCATCGTCGCGGCCACCGCGACCTGCACGGTCACGAGCGCAACCACGTACCACACACCACGGCGCTTCGAGCGCACGGCCCACCACACCACATAGGCGAACAGCGTGTAGGCGAACAGGCGGTGGACCCAGTGGACGTACTGGAGGTAGTTCCCGGACGGAAACAGCGCGCCGTTGCACAGCGGAAATCCGAGGCACGCGCTGGCCGCGCCCAGGTTGGCCGTGAGGGCGCCGAGCAACACCGTCCCGAACCCGAGCGTCAGGGCAGCGAGCTCCGCCCGCGAGGGCGGGGTTCTCGGATGTCCACGCGCGGTGACGAGCAACGTCGCGAGCAGGAGCATCGCGGTGCCGAGGTGCAGGATCACCGTCCACGGGGGCAGCTGCAACTTGACCGTCACGGCGCCCAGCAGGATCTGCAGCATGAGCAGGCCCAGCGCGGTATACGATGTCCTGTCGGGACGGTCTCGCTCCTCGCTCCTCGCTCCCCGTCGCAGCCACCACGCCAGTCCCGCGAGCCCGGCTACGAGCGCGCTCACGGCCGCCGCGGCGAGTCTGTGCCCGTACTCGATCATCGTCGGGACATCGAGGGGTGGTAGGAGGCGGCCGTTGCAGAGGGGCCAATGCTCCCCGCACCCCATCCCGGACCCGGTGATCCGGACAATGGCGCCGAGGATGATGAGCAGATACGTGAATGTCGCCGCGGTCCAGGCGAGCCGCGTCAAGCGTTGCGTCATGGGGTGGAGAAATGTATTCGACCGGGAGCGGCGTGTCTTACGTCACTTGACGGCGTCGCCGTGTTGGCGTACACATAAAATGCGCAAACTGCGCATCAGTGCCCTACGTGCGGGACCTCATTTCCCGAAGCCGAGGCCCACCATGAGTCTGCCGCTGGCAGCAGATGTGCGACTCGTCGAACGCATGGCTGTCGGTGACCGCGAAGCACACGAAGAGCTGTGCGAGCGGCACCGGTTGTCGCTGTATGCGCAGGTGTACGCCTTGCTGGTGGACGCGGCTGCGGCCGAGAAGGTAGTCGAAGAGGCGCTCGAGCGCGCCTGGCACGCGGCGAAGGAGTTCAATCCCGGCGCCGGGAGCGCCTTCGCGTGGTTGTCGGAGATCGCCCGGTCCATCGCGCAGCGGCGACGCCAGCCACCGCAACGGCCGAGGCCGCCGACGGCATCCCCGTAGCCTGCGGGCGACGGCAATCCAACCGGCGGCCGGACGAGTTGTATATTCTGGCCGCGCATGTCCTGGTCTCCCTCACCGCCCGCTCCGGCACCGGCGGCCGACCGCTGGGGCGACCGGCTGCCGCGCCGGCTCGGATTCTGGAGCGCGGTGGCCGTCCTGGTCGGATCGACGATCGGTGGCGGAATTTTCCGAACTCCCGCGGTCATCGCCGAGCGCGTGCCCGCACCGGGCCCGATGCTCGGCGTATGGGTACTGGGGGGTGTGCTCGCGCTATGCGGCGCGCTCACCTACGCCGAGCTGGCGGCCCTGTTCCCCCGCTCCGGCGGCGTGTTCGTGTACATCCGCGAGGGGTTCGGCCGCCTGCCGGCGTTCCTGTTCGGGTGGACGGAGCTCGTCCTCATCCGGGCGTCGGCGTTGGGCGCGATCGCCACACCGTTTGCCGAGTACCTGTTGCGGTCGCTCGGCCTCGATCCGACCCTGCCCCGGAACGCGGGGCTGGTACACTACGTGGCCGCGGCGGCGATCGTGGCCACCGCGGCGCTGAACTACTACGGGGTGCGCTGGAGCGCGCTCGTCCTGAATGTCACGACGGGCGCCAAGTATGGGGCGCTGCTGCTGCTCGTGCTCCTCGCCTTTCTCGCCGGCTCGGGCGACTGGTCCCATTTCGCCACGGCCCCAGGGCCTGTCACACCGGGGTTGTTCGGTCTCGCGCTCGTCTCGGTCCTGTGGGCGTACGACGGGTGGGGCGATCTCTCGTTCGTCGGCGGGGAGGTGCGCGACCCGGAGCGCTACTTGCCGCGGGCGCTGATCGCCGGGACCATCGGCATCATCGCGATCTACTTGCTCGTCAACGCGGCCTACCTCTACCTCCTGCCGATCGACCACATGGCGCGGTCGCCGCTCGTCGCGGCCGACGCGGCTCAGGTGGTGCTCGGCCGGATCGGCATCGGCGCGGTGTCCGTCGTCGTGATGCTCGCGACGTTCTCGACGCTCGTTGGGTCGATCCTCACGGCCCCCCGGATCTTCTTCGCGATGGCCGACGACGGGCTGTTCTTCAAGACTATCGCTAAGGTCCATCCGCGCTACCACACGCCGTCTGCGGCGATCGTGCTGACGGCGTGCCTCGGCGTGGGATTCGTGTTGATCCGCACGTTCGAGCAGCTCGCCGACCAGTTCGTCGTCGCGATCTTCCCGTTTTACGCCCTCGCGGCAGCCGCGGTGTTCGTGCTGCGACGTCGGCGACCCGATCTGCCGCGCCCCGTCCGCGTGCTCGGCTATCCCGTGGTGCCGCTGTTGTTCGTGCTCGCGAGCTTCATCATCCTGGGCAATGCGCTCTGGTCGCACCCGCGTGAGACCGGGTTCGCGTTTCTCGTGATTCTGCTCGGTGTGCCGGTCTACTCGTGGTGGACGCGCCGTCGCGCCGTCCACGTGACGCGAATGTGACGGTCGCGCGGATTGACGGCCTCTCCGACGCGGGCCATGTTTGACGCGCCCTGATCACATCCCCCCTGGAAGCCCGGAGAGCCACCTGATGAAACACCTCGTGTGGTTTTGTGGCTTGGTCGTTACGGTCGCGCTCCTCACGCCGGCACGCGCCGTGGCGGCGCAGGGCGTCTCCTCAGCCGCGGTCGCCGGTCATATCACCGACGAGTCGGGCGCGCCGGTTCCGGACGCGACGCTCAGCCTGACCAACGGATCCACCGGACAGAGCTACTCCGCCCGCGCGCGCGCCGATGGGGGCTACTCGTTCGAGAACGTGAGCGTCGGCGGCCCCTACACGCTGGCGGCGCGCGCGCTGGGATTCGAGCCCAAGACCTCCACGCCGTTCAATCTCCAGCTGGGACAGCGCTTCGAGCTCGGCCTGAGCCTCAAGCGCGCCGCCGTCGAGCTGGCGGCAATCACCGTAACGTCCTCGAATCCACTGCTCTCGACCGCCCGTACCGGCGCGCAGACCCTCATCTCGGATTCGGCGTTGCGCCGGCTCCCGACCTTGAACCGCGCGTTCAACGATTTCGTCAACACCGCGCCGCAGATCGTGAAGACCCCGGGCGGCGGCACGTCGTTCACCGGGCAGAACGACCGGTTCAACAACATTCAGATCGACGGCACCGTCAATAACGACCTCTTCGCGCTCGGCGCCAGCAATCAGGTCCCGGGCGGCGGCGTCAACGCGCGCCCGCTCTCGATCGAGGCGGTGAAGGAGTATCAGGTCCTCACCGCGCCCTTCGACGTGCGGCAGGGCGGCTTCGTGGGCGGCCTGATCAACGCCGTCACCAAGTCCGGTACGAATCAGTTTCACGGATCGCTGTTCGGCTACATGCAGAATGAGAACTTCGTCGGCTCGGACACGAACGGCGTTTCGGTCCCGGTGAGCGATTACCAGCAGCAACAGTACGGCGTCTCGCTCGGCGGGCCAATCATCCGCGACAAGCTGCATTTCTTCTTCGCCGGCGACTTCCGCCACGACAACCGCCCGTTCGCGTCGACCATCCAGCTCGGCCCCAACGGTGACACGACGGGGGTCGGGATCACGCCGCAGCGGTTCGACTCGGTCCAGCACACCCTCACCACCCAGTATGGGTTCGATCCGGGCTCATTCGCCGCCCCGCAGATCAACAATCCGGAGACCAATCTGTTCGGGAAGCTCGATCTCGAGCTCGGCACCAACAGCCATCTGGAGGTTTCCGGCACGCTCGTGAACGTGAATCAGGACAAGATGATTCACACCTACCGGGTGGGGTTCACGCAGCCCCCGTCGTTGTCCAACGCCCGCGACGGCTACGAGCTGTCGTCGAGCGGATACTACATGAAGGACGAGACGGGAACGTTGCGCGGCAAGTGGACCGCGACGTTCGGGAGCAGCATCGCCAACGAGCTGATCGTCGGGCGTACGACGATCTCTGATAATCGGCCGCCGGTGACCGACCGCCCGCTGATCCTGGTCGGGGGCAACTCTCCGGGGACGTACATGGCCGCGGGCGCCGAGCGGTTTTCGCACGCAAACTCGCTCGACCAGCGGGTGGTGGATCTGACCGACAACGTGACGTTCCCGTCAGGCAAGCATCTCTTCACGCTGGGAACGCACAACGAGTTCATCCACTTTCGGAACGTGTTCTTTCCCCTGTCGATGGGCGTCTGGAACTTCGCGACGCCGGCTGCCCTCGCGGCTGGGACGCCGAATCTGTACGCCCGCGCCCTTCCCGGGGCGCTGCGCCCGGACGGTCCGGTGGCGGACTTCAACGTGACCCAGGTCGGGTTCTACGGCGAAGATCGCTTCTCTCCCCTCCCGAACCTGACCGTGAATGCGGGCCTACGGATGGACGTGCCCTCGCTCCCGGCGCCGGCCGAGAATCCAGCGCTCGACACCATCCCGTTCCCCTCGCTGGGGGGAGGCACCGTCCACACCAGCTCGACCCCGAGCGGCAACATCCTGTGGTCGCCACGGCTGGGGTTCAACTACGACGTCAATGGCCGGCAGGAAACGATCGTGCGGGGCGGCGTCGGGGTCTTCAGCGGCCGGCCGCCCTACGTGTGGGTGTCGAATGCGTTCGGAAATACGGGGCTCGAACAGCAGACCGTGTTCTGTGACGCAGCAGCCTCGACCTCGAACAACGGGTCGACTGTCGACTTTGTGCCCGCGTTTACGGTAGACCCGAACAATCAGCCGACAACGTGCGGGGGAGCCACCCCAGTTGGGCCCACGGCCGCGGCGAGCTCGATCGTCTTCTACGACGACAACTTCAAGTTCCCGCAAGCGCTGAAAGTCGCCCTCGGCGTGGATCGCTCGCTGCCGTGGAATCTGTTCGGGACCGTGGACTTCGTCTACACCAAGGCGATCAACCAGTATTACCTCGAAGACATCAACGTTCTGGGGATCCAGGGCGCGTCGCCGGGTGAGGCGGGGCGTCCGCTGTACGGCACCATCAACGCCGTCACCGGCCGGAGTACTGTTGCCCGCAGGACGAATCAGGCGAACGATATCGTCCTGAACCGGAACGTCAGCAAGGATCAGGCGACGTCGCTCGCCCTGCAGCTGCAGAAGCGGTTCAGCGACGGGCTCGAGTTTCTCGCGGCGTATACGTACTCGCATTCGCTGGACGTGATTTCGATGACGTCCGACATCACGAGCTCCAACTACCAGTTCGCCGCGCTCGACGGGACGATCGCGAACCGGAACTTGCGCACCTCGGCCTTCGACCGGCCCAACAAGGTATCGATCAGCGGTACGGTGAATGCCCCCTTCGGTACGCGCTTCTCGCTCATCTACAACGGCTTGTCGGGGACGCCCTTCACGTACGTCGTGAGCGGTGACGCGAACGCCGACGGCGTGAGCGGCAACGACCTCGCGTACGTGCCGCGAAACCGAACCGACATCTCGATGGATGGGAACGGCGCGGCTGCCGCGGGATTCGGCACCGCGGCGCAGCAGGATTCGGTGTATGGCATTCTCAACTCCTACATCGACAACGAGTCCTGCCTGAGCAGCAACCGCGGGCACCTGCAGCCTCGCAATACCTGCCGGAACTCCTGGCAGAACATCCTCAACGCCCGGCTGAGCTGGGCGATCCCCACCCGGGCGGGGCACGTCCTGGAAATCACGGCCGACATGCTCAACGTGCTGAACTTCCTGAACTCGGGATGGGGCCTGATTCGCGTGACGGGCACGGGTTTCGAGGAGCAGAACCTGATTCAGCAGACCGGCTACGACGCCGCGAACGGGCGCGGCATTTACGCCCTCGCGCTTCCGGTGAAGAACGCCGTGTCGATCAACTCGATCGGGTCGCGGTGGGTGTTCCAGCTGGGGACGAGATACACGTTCTAGAGGACCGTCTGCTACCCTCCTCTACGTCCTGGCTTTCCGCCACAGCCACACGCCCCCCGCGCCGAACACCAGATTCGGCAGCCAGGCCGCAAACGCCGGCGGCAGCGCTCCACCCGAACCCACGGCCTTCGAGAGCTGGAACATGAGGAGATCCACGAACGTCGTCGCGAGGCAAACGGCCACGCCCCACGCCATGCCGCTGCGCGGCGTGGAGACCGCGAGCGGCGCGCCGAACAGCGCGATGATGATGCACGCGAACGGGACCGCCAGCTTGAGCGCCTGCTCGACCCGCAGCTTCTTCGTGTCCGAGCCCGAGCGGGACAGCGCGTCCACGTAGCGCCCCAACTCGGCGTAGCGCATCTCGTCCGGCGCCTTGGGTTCGGCGAGCAGCGCGGTCGGCGTCTCGCGCAACATCGCGATTCTCAGCCCCTCGAACTTGAAGGTGGTCTCGCGGTCGGGACCAAGCAGGTAGCGAACCGCGCCTTTGGTGAGGTTCCACTTGCGCGCCGGCGCCTCGTACACCCCACGCTGCGCGGCGACGACGATGGTCGGGTACTCCTCGCCCGTCCCCTCGCGCTCCATGATCGGGTCCCGCATCTCGGCGCCGCTCGCGCGCAGCTCGAGCGAGCGGATCGAGTACACCCAGCCGCTGTCCGCGCGATAGACGAAGGGGGTGAACCGCGAGCCCGTCGGACGGGCTGCCTTGTCGCCCAGCAGCTCGGCGCGCCGGGCGGACGCCCCCGGCGCCAGCTCCGTGAGCCCCAGGTCGAGGACCACCGCCGCGAACGACGCCAGGAGCAGCGGTCGCACCACGCGGTGGAACGAGATCCCCGATGCCTTCGCCGCCACGAGCTCCGAGTGCCGGCCCAGCGTCCCCACCGTGAACACGACGGCGAAGAGCACCGCGACCGGGAGCACCAACGAAATCGTCTCGGGCAGGAAGAAAATGTACGAATACGCGACCTGCGCCTTCGAGATCCCGCGACCCATGTAGGTATCGAGCTTGTCGGTCAGATCGATGACCATGACGAGAAACGGGAACCCCAGCGCGGCGAGCAGGAACACCCGGGTCCACTCGCGCAGCACGTAGCGGTCGAGCGTGCTCACCGGACCGTGCGCCACAGGGGCGCGAGCGCGGACCGGGACCCGCCGATCACGCGCCGGATGGGCTCGAGGACGTCGCTCCAGTCGCCGCCGTGGGGCGAGTTGCCCGGCCGGCGGATGCGCCACAGGCCGACGAGGCCGACGGCGGCGAACAGCAAATTGGGCGTCCACATCGCGACGAACGGCGTCAGCACCAGGCGATCGCCAAGTTCCTCGCCGGCGATCAGCCCGATGTAATACACGGTGAACACCACGACGCTCATGCCGATCACGAGCCCCACGCCGCCGCGCTGAAACCGCAGCGCCACGGGCGCGCCCAGTAGCGCGAACACCAGGCACGCGGCCGCGATCGCATACTTCTTCTGGATCTCGACCTCGTACGACGCCTCGCGCGTCCGAGCGCCGCGCTCGCGCTGGTCTTCGGTGATCCCGGCCCCCGGGGTGATGAACACCGGTGGCGGGGCGGGGCGTTGCGACGGGAGGGCGCCCGGTGTCTGGGCGTCGGCCTCGCGCGGGAGCAGCCATGCACCCAGCCGCTCGATCGCGCGGCAGTAGAGACCGATCGGCGTGCGTGCGGATACGGCAGGCGTGGAGACCGGCTGCACTGGCGCGAGTCCCGAGAGGCGACGCAGGTCGTTCTCGATCACGAACTGCGCGTCCTCGGCCGCGCGCCGGGCGTCGCGCCGCGCGTCGGCCGCCGCCCGGCGCATCTCGCACGTGGACATCTCGCGGTCGCTCTTGTACGTGTCGTGCTCGGTCGCCACGAAGATGTTCCCGACCCCCGAGACCCGCATCCGGTTGGTCCGATAGAACGTGCGGTTGAATTGTGCGGGGTCGGTCCGGCTTTGTTCGTGTTGCCGTCGATGCGCGCGGCACGCAGGAAGAACTGCCCCGGCACGACCTCGTTGATCACCTGCTCCTTGAGCGTCAGCGACGGCTTCTTGCGCGCGATGTCCACCTGCAGCGTGCGCAGCTCGTGGTTGGTGCGGGGCAGGAGCTGGTCGTTCCACAGGAACGACAGCAACGCGACAGCAGTCGCGCCACCGAGCACCGGCGCGATCAAACGCGTGAGGCTCACGCCCCCGGCCTGCAGCGCGGTGATCTCATTGTCGGCCGCGAGCCGCGTGAACACGTGCAACACGGCGACCAGGACGGCCATCGGGAGCGTGACCGCGACGATGAACGGCAGAGACAGCACGAACACTTCGACGATCACGCCCGTCGGGAGGCCCTTGCCGAGCAGGCCGGAAAGCTGCTTCGCGACCTGCTGGATGAGCATCAGAGACGTGAGGGCCGCCAGGGCGAAGCCGAGCGGGGCAATGTGCTGACGCAGGAGGTAACGACTGACGGTGCGCACGATCGGTGGCGCCATTATATTCGGAAGCCCAAGTCCCTACAAGACATCACCACTCCGCTTACCCCGGTGACCATGCGAAAGAGCCCCCTGGCGCGCGCGGCGACGAGCCTCGCGCTCGCACTCGCCTGCTCCCGCGGCGGCGCCAGCCGCCCGCGCGAATTCGTGGGCACGCGCGCCTTCGAGTACCTCCAGCACCAGATGCAGCTCGGGCCGCGCATACCCGGTTCCCCCGGTCACGAGCGCACGGGCGACTGGATCCTCGAGCGCCTCCGTGCCACGGCCGACACGGTGCAGGTGCAGGCCTTCGATCACGTGACGCGGCAGCATTCATCGCTCCACCTGCGCAACTTCTTCGCGCGATTCCGGCCCGCCGCCACGGAGCGCGTCTTGTTCCTCGCGCACTGGGATACGCGCCCGCACGCCGACCAGAGCGCCAATCTGGGCCAGCAGCAGCTCCCGGTACCGGGCGCCAACGACGGCGCGTCCGGCGTGGCGTTGCTGCTGGGGGTGGCCGACGCGCTCAAAGCCAGGCCGCCGGCGTTGGGCGTCGATCTGCTGTTCGTGGATGGTGAAGACTACGGCGATTTTGCCAAGGACTCGAACGACGTGCTCATCGGCACCCGCTACTTCACGGCCCACCAACCTCCCGGGTACCAGCCGCTGTTCGCAGTGCTGTTCGACATGGTCGCGGACAAGGACCAGCAGTTCTATTACGAAGGCAGCTCGCAGCAGTTCGCTCCGGAGGTCGTGGATCGCGTGTGGCGCGCCGCAGCCGATCTCGGGTACAGCCGCGTATTCATCCCCGGGGTGAAGCACACGCTCATCGACGACCATGTCGCGCTGCAGAAGGTCGGCATCCACGCGATCGACGTGGTGGACTTCGACTATCCGTACTGGCACACGACGGAAGACACGATAGACAAGGTGAGTGCCGCGTCGCTCCAAGTGGTCGGTGATGTGGCGGTGGCGTTGGTACGGTAACCGCAATTTTTCGGAGCACCAAGCAGAGAACGGGTACCGCACGCCAGCGGGCGCGCCGCTAGCATGGCTCCGTGGACGACCGCCGTGCGGCTCTGCTGCTCGCGATCCTCGCCCTCGCCGGCGCCGGTGTGCGGTTCGCGCTCGCACCGACGGCCGTCGCGCCCGGCGACGTGCACCTGGTGTCGGCGGACACACCCCCCGCGGGTGGTTTGCGTGACGCGGCCCGTACCGCCGCGCGGCTGGCGCGTCCGCTGCTTCCCGGCGAGCGCGTCGACCTCGATCGGGCCGACGTGACGGAGATCACGCGGCTCCCGCGGATCGGTCCGGCGTTCGCGCACCGGATCGTCGCCTGGCGCGAGCAACACGGTCTGTTCGGCGGGCTTGCGCGATTCGACAGCGTGCCCGGCGTTGGACCGAAACTGGTCGAAGCGCTCCGCCCCTACGTCTTGTTTTCGGGGGTAGTGCAATGACTTGCACCACCCTTCCGGGGTTGACTTCCCTCCGTCGACCCATATGTTATGCTGTTCATTTTCAACGAGTTGCGTACGGCTACCGCGGCAGCTACCTCCGACAAGCTGGGTGAGATCCTCCTCCGGGAGGGGCTGATCACCCATGACCAGCTCAAGAAAGCGCTCCTCGAACAGAAAAACACGGGGATGCGTCTGGGCTACACGCTCGTGAAGCTGGGCTTCGTCGAGGAGACCGAGATCTCCAAGATGCTGGCCCGGCAGTACCGCATGCCCGCGGTGGACCTGTCCCGGTTCGAGGTCGACCCCAAGATCATCAAGCTCCTACCGCCCGACGTCGCGGTGAAGCACACGGTCCTGCCCCTCAAGCGCGAGGGCCGGACCCTCACGATCGCCATCGCGGATCCGAACAACGTCACCGCGATCGAGGACATCAAGTTCATCACGCGCTGCGACGTGTTCCCGGTGATCGCCGGGGAGTACACGCTCCGCAACGCGATCGAAAAGTACTACCAGCAGTCCGACGCCCAGCTCCAGTCGTTGCTCAAGGACATCGAGGACGCCGAAGAGCTCGAGGTGGTCGGACAAGACGTCGACGAGGACGTCAAGGCGCAGGACCTGGCGGACGACGCGCCGGTCGTGAAGCTGATCAACGGGCTGCTCACGGACGCGGTCAAGCGCGGGGCGTCGGACGTCCACATCGAGCCGTTCGAGCACGAGCTGCGGGTGCGCTATCGAGTGGACGGGGCGCTGCAGGAGGTGATGAAGCCGCCCGTGAAGATGCGCGCCGCGCTGACGTCGCGGGTGAAGATCATGGCGCAGCTGAATATCGCCGAGCGGCGCGTACCGCAGGACGGGCGCATCAAGCTCAAGTTCGGCGCGAAGGTCATCGACTTCCGCGTCTCGACGCTGCCGGTGCTGTTCGGCGAGAAGATCGTGCTCCGCATTCTCGACAAGGGCAACCTGGCGCTCGATCTCACGAAGTTCGGGTTCGAGCCGAAGGCCGAGCAGGATCTGATGCGCGCGATCCTGAATCCGTACGGCATGGTGCTGGTGACGGGGCCGACGGGATCCGGCAAAACGACGACGCTGTACTCGGCGCTGTCCCGCATCAATCAGATCAACGTGAACATCATGACGGCGGAGGATCCGGTCGAATACAACCTGATGGGGATCAATCAGGTCCTCGTCCGGAACGAGGTGGGGATGACGTTCGCGGCGGCGCTGAAAGCGTTTCTGCGACAGGATCCGAACATCATCATGGTGGGAGAGATCCGCGATCTCGAAACCGGCTCGATCGCGATCAAGGCGGCGCTGACGGGCCATCTGGTGCTCTCCACCCTGCACACGAACGACGCGCCTTCTACCGTGACGCGCATGGTGGACATGGGGATCGAGCCGTTCAACGTGGCCAGCGCGGTCAACCTGATCGTGGCGCAGCGGCTGGTGCGGCGCGTGTGTGCGGACTGCAAGCAGGAGCATCAGTATACCGGGGAGGAGATCCATGCCTTCGGCATCCCACCCGCCGACGCCGCCAAGCTCACGTTCTACAAAGGCGCGGGTTGCGACACGTGCAACGGCTCGGGGTACAAAGGCCGGCAGGGGCTGTACGAGGTCTTGCCCATGACCAGCGCCGCGCGGCGTATGGTGCTGAAGGGCGCCTCGACCGAGGAGCTGCGGGAGCAGGCCGTCAAGGACGGCATGCTCAAGGTGAAGCGTGGCATCACCACCCTGGAGGAAGTCGTGAAGGAGACCGCCGCATGACGGCAGGCGCCTCGCAGTCGCTCAATCTCCGCACCTTGCTCGAGGAGATGATCGAGAAGGATGCATCGGATCTCCACATCGTGGCGGGCGAGCGGCCCAAACTGCGGGTGGACGGCGACATCGTGAGCGCGTCGGCGGAGGCCGTGCTGACGCCCAAGGATACGCTCTCGATCGCCTACTCGGTGCTCACCGAGACCCAGAAGAAGCGGTTCGAGATCGAGAACGAGCTCGACTTCTCGTTCGGCATCCAGAACCTTGCGCGGTTCCGCGGCAACTGCTTCAAGCAGCGGGGCTGTGTGTCGCTCGTGATCCGGCAAATTCCGTTCAACGTGAAGACGTTCGAGGAGCTGGGCCTGCCGGGGGTGGTCGCCAAGCTGGCCGAGCGGCCGCGCGGCCTGGTGCTCGTGACGGGTCCCACCGGCTCGGGGAAGAGCACGACGCTGGCGGCGCTGATCGACAAGATCAACAAGGAACTCAAGGGGCACATCATCACGGTGGAGGACCCGATCGAGTTCATCCACCGCCATCAGCAGTGCATCGTCAATCAGCGCGAGATCGGCACCGACACGTCGAGCTTCGCGGCCGCCCTCAAGTACGCGCTGCGCCAGGACCCCGACGTCGTGCTGGTGGGCGAGATGCGCGATCTGGAGACGATCGCCGCGGCGCTCACCATCGCCGAGACCGGGCACCTGGCGTTCGCCACGCTGCACACGAATTCCGCGATGGAGAGCATCAACCGCATCATCGACGTCTTCCCGTCGCATCAGCAGGCGCAGGTCCGCGCCCAGCTGTCGTTCGTGCTCGAGGGTGTCATCACGCAGACGTTGCTGCAGAAGGCCAAGGGCCGCGGCCGCGTGATGGCGTGCGAGATCCTGATCATGACGCCCGCGGTGCGGGCGCTGATCCGCGACGAAAAGATCGAGCAGATCCCGTCCATGATGCAGGCGGGGAAGAAGCATGGGATGCAGACGCTCAACGACGCACTGTACCAGCTGTACGTGGGCCGCGAGGTCACGAAGGAGGAGTGCCTGCGCGTGACGTCGACGCCGAACGAGTTCCTGCGGATGATCGGCGAGCCGCCACTCGACGACCGAGAACCCGTGCCCGGCGCGGGGCAGCCCGCCCATGGCGGGTCGAAGGTGGCGGCCCGCCGCTAGGTGGCCGCCCGGAGGGAGTGAGTCATGCCGCTCTTTCAATACACAGCCCGCACGCTCAAGGGCGCCCTCGTCAACGACAAGATCGACCTGCCGACGCGCGACGACGTCATCGCGCACCTGCGCAAGAACCGCATGGTCGTGGTGCAGGTGCGCGCGGCGCCGAAGGAGTTCAAGCTCAATTTCAAGTTCGGCAGCGGGATCAAGACCCGCGACATCGTGGTGTTCACCCGCCAGTTCGCCACCATGATCAACGCCGGCTTGCCGCTCGTGCAGGCCCTCGACATCCTGGCGCAGCAGACCGAAAACAAAGCGCTGGCCGATACGACGCGCCAGGTCGTGTACGACGTGGAGAGCGGCCAGACCCTGGCCGACGCGCTGCGCAAACATCCGAAGGCGTTCAGCGACTTGTACGTCAACATGGTCGCGGCGGGCGAGGCCGGCGGTATCCTCGACACCATTCTCGTCCGTCTGGCGGAGTTCCTCGAGAAGAACGACGCCATCGTGCGCAAGGTCAAAGGCGCCATGATCTATCCGGGCGTCATCCTGTCGGTGGCGGTGATCGCGGTGTCGGTGCTGCTCATCTTCGTGATTCCGACCTTCCAGAACATGTTCGCGTCCGTGAACCTGCAATTGCCACTGCCCACCCGGATCGTGATCGGGATGAGCAGCCTCCTCAAGGACTACTGGTGGGTCCTCTTCGGAGCGGCCGGATTCGGCCTCTTCTTGCTGAACCGCTACTACCAGACCGCCGCCGGGCGCCTGCAGATCGACTCCCTGCTCCTCAAGCTCCCCGTGCTGGGCGACGTGCTCCGCAAATCAGCCGTGTCACGGTTCACGCGCACACTCGGCACCCTGATTTCGTCGGGCGTGTCCATCCTGGACGGCCTCGAGATCACGGCTCGCACGGCCGGCAACATGGTGATCCACAATGCGGTGATGGAGTCACGCGCCTCGATCGCCGGCGGCGAAACGATCTCGGCACCGCTGGCCAAGTCCAAGGTGTTCCCGCCGATGGTGATCTCGATGATCTCGGTGGGCGAGCAGACGGGCGGCATGGACGAGATGCTCTCGAAGATCGCGGATTTCTACGACGACGAGGTGGACGCCGCGGTGAGCGCCCTGCTTTCACTCATGGAGCCGATCATGATCGTGGTGCTGGGGGTGATCGTCGGCGGGATGGTCGTCGCCATGTACCTCCCGATCTTCGACATGGTGAACGCGGTGCAATAGCGCCGCCATGACAGAGGTGCGGCCGGCCCGCACCGGCACACTGCGTCACGACGCCGTGCCGATGCGGCTGTACCACGAGGCAAAACGGCTCGGCGCTTGGGACCCGCAGGCCCTGGACCTGTCGCGCGACGCCGAGGATTGGTCCCGGTTCAGCGTCGCCGAGCGGGACGTGCTCCTCCGGCTCAGCGTGCTGTTCCAGGCGGCGGAAGAGAGCATGACCCGCGACCTCCTCCCGCTCCTCGTGGCCGTGACGCGCGAAGAGCGGCTCGAGGAACAGCTGTTTCTCGCGACCTTCCTCGCCGACGAGGCCAAGCACATCGAGTTCTTTCGCCGCATCCTCGACGCGGTCTGCCGCCAGTCGGGCGACCTGCAGCGCTATCAGACGCCCAGCTTCCGTCGCCTCTTTTCCGAACGACTCCCGGCCGCCATGCAGCGCCTCCTGATCGACCCGACTCCGGCAGCTCAAGCGGACGCGATCGTGATCTACAGCCTGGTCGGCGAGGGCGTGCTCGGTGACGCAGGATATCACGCCTTCAATACCGCCCTCGCGGGCGGCGATCGGCTCCCGGGCTTCCGCGCGGGGCTCGCGCGCTCGCAGGCCGACGAGCAGCGCCACCTGGCCTACGGGCTGTTCGTGCTGTCGCGTCTCATCGGCGAGGGGCCCGACGTGTGGCAGACTATCAGCGCGCGGATGGAAGAGCTTCTGCCCCTGACGCTCGGCATCGTGAGCGAGTTCTTCGAGTCGTACGACCCCATGCCCTTCGGGCTCTCGCTCGAAGACACGGTGCAGGATGCGATCGCGCGCTTCGCCACCCGGTGGGCGGCTCTGGAGGAAGTCAAGCAACGGGGACGCCCGCTCGCCTCCCCTCCCGGCGCCGATCAGGTCGTGCGCGACATCCAGGGCTGGGTCGGTGATCAACTTCATCCGGCGCCGATCGAGGTGCGGCGGGAGGGCACGGGTCCGGTGTACACCTTCCACGTCGGCTCCGGCGGAGCGGCGCCGGAAGGACAGGCATCCGCCTTGTTGATCACGGAAGAGGTGGTGGCGCACCACTCCTCCGAAGATGTGATCGCCGCGCTCCGTGTGCATCGTGTCCCGGAGCGCCTGCGCGCCACGAAGCGCGCGCGCCTGACCTGCCTCAGCGCCGGCGGCAAGATCATCGTCCAGCCGCCCGAATGACTTCGATCGTCTAGGGGTCGCTCGTTCCCGCCAGGCTCGGCCACTCGAGCCACTGGGACGGGAACCGCGGCAGGAATTTCACGTGCCGGTTGATCACGGCCTGCACGCGCCGCCACCAGCAAACGATCGGCCCCCGCGCGCGTCCCACGCTGACCACCGCGAAGGGAACCGAGTCGGCGACCACCGTTCGCAGGTCCGGCTGCGACAGCGAGCAGAGGTCCTCCGGCGTCTTCAGTCCGAAGGTCGAGTCCGGCCCCACCCAGGGATGGTTGTGCCACACGGCCAGGGTCCCCGTCCCGCACGGTGTCGCCTGCACTTGGTCGGGCGTGGAGCTCACCAGGTCCGGCATTGTGAAGTCACCCACCAGCGCCGTGTCCCCCGATACTTTCCCCTGGAGGCAGAGCACGACCTCGCGGTCGAGGCCTGCCGCGAGGAGGCTCACGCGTCGCAGGAGCGCGGGCGCGAGCACCAGACGCTTGAGAGGCTGTGAATTGAGGATCGCGGAATCCGCCGGTGTGAGCGCGGCCTGACTCAGCAACTCGGGCTGCGTCCCCAGGGCTGCCAGGGACACCCAACCCAGCACGCGCAGCGTTCGGCGCATGTCGTACGATAGCGACCTGCCACTCCGCGTGACGTCAGCGACTCGTTCCTCTTGCACTTTGCGAGAGCGCTTCCAATACTTACCCGCTGCGCCGGGCGGCGGCGGCGTGGCGACATAGGCTGTAACACACAGTCACATCTACTGTTACGAGCGGCCCGCAAGGAGCGCGATGTGTCTTGGTTAGGGGGCGGCCAGCGGGGATCGGTGATCCCAACCCCGCAGAATCTGTTGCGGTGGGTGTACGCCGGCCGCCTGTGCGTGGCGATCGCCATCTACCTGGCCGGGGTCATGAAGTTCACGGTCGTCGCCCCGGTCGACCTGCTCATCACGTCGTTCGCCCTGGTCGCGAGCGTCGTGGTCACGATCGCGTCGTACTGGGTCACCCACATCAAGGCGCGTCCGCCGACGCGCACCTTCCTGTACGGGCAGGCGCTGTACGACGTGGCGCTGGTGACGACGGTAGTTCATGTCACCGGTGGCCCGCAGAGCGACCTCACGCCGCTGTACGTGCCCTTGATCGCGGTGACCGCGGTGTTGATGCCGCCGGCGAGCACGGCGCTGGTGACGGCGCTGGTCGGCATCGTGTATTTCGCCGACGTCCTGCTCGGCCACACCACCGCCATGACGGCGCAGGTCGGGCTGCAGCTCCTTGTGTTCGTGATGGTGGCGGCGGCAACGGCCTACTTCGCGAGCCGGGTATCGGTGATGGGGGCGGAGCGCGAGGCGCTGGCGGGTGAGCTGCGGCAGGCACGGCTGGAAGCAGCAGACGTGCTGCGGAGCGTCCCGACCGGGATCGTGACGGTCGATCAGGCGGGCCACCTGTTGTACTGCAATCCGGCGGCGGAGCAGATCCTGGGGTTCAAGGAGCGCCAGTGGCGCGGGCGGCCGATCATGCCGGAGTTCGCGAAGGTGGCGCCCGAGTTCTGGGCCGCGATCACCGCGACGGCGCGGCGCGGCGTACGGGCGATGCGGGTGGAGGCCACGGTGCGGCGCGCCGACCGGACGTTCCCGATCGGCGTCACGACCACGACACTCGACGTCGAGCCCGTCGGCGAACCTCGGGTGACGGCCATTTTCACCGACATCTCGGACTCGAAGCGGCTCGAAGAGCTCCATCTCCGCGCCGAGCGACTCGAGGCGGTCGCGGAGCTGTCGGCCAGCCTGGCGCACGAGATCAAGAACCCGCTCGCGTCGATCCGCTCCTCGGTCGAACAGCTCGGCCGTGCGAAGCGCGCCAATGCGGACGAGAAATTCCTGACGTCCCTCATCGTGCGCGAGAGCGACCGCCTGTCGCGCCTGTTGTCCGAGTTCCTGGATTTCTCCCGCGTGCGCGCTACCGAGTGCCGGCCGCTCGACCTGCGCGCCGTGGCGACGGCGGCCATACGGCTGGTGCGGGAGCATCCCGACTGTCCAGAGGATGCGGTGATCGAGCTGACCGGCGAGGCCACGCCGATGGAGGGCGACGAGGACCTGCTCCACCGCGTCGTCTCCAATCTTGTCCTCAATGCCGTGCAGGCGACCGGCACCGGCGCGCGCGTCTCGGTCCGCACCGGCCGGCCCGGCCCCCACGAGCTGCCGGGCGGCTCCGGAATCGAGAGCCCCGTCTCGCTCGCGGTGAGCGACAACGGCCCCGGCATCCCGGAGAACGTGCGTGCGCGCCTGTTCGAGCCGTTCGTGACCGGCCGCGTGGGCGGGACCGGTCTTGGCCTCGCTATCGTGCAACGCGCCGTGGATGCGCACCGCGGTTTGGTGCTGGTGGAATCGACTGCGGGGCAGGGCACCACATTCACCGTCTATTTCCCATCGGCCCGGCGCAAGGAGGAAGCAGCGTGAATCCAGGGGAAGCGCTATGAGTGCACAACCGTCGATCCTGGTCGTCGACGACGAGATGGGGATCCTGGACGTGCTCCGGATTCTCCTGAAGGGCGAAGGCTTCGACGTCACGACCGCGCAGGGCGGGAAGGCGGGGCTCGAAGCGCTCAAGGGCAACCCGCCCGACATCGTGCTCACCGACATCAAGATGCCCGGGGTCGCGGGCACGGACATTCTGGCGGCGGTGCGGGAGCAGGATCCCGAGACGCCCGTGATCCTGATGACGGCCCAGGCGTCGCTCCAAAGCGCGATCCAGGCCGTCAACCAGGGGGCGTTCTACTACATCCAGAAGCCGTTCTCGAACGACGACCTCGTCGCCATCTGCCGGCGCGCGGCGGAGCAACGCCTGCTCAAGGCCGAGAACAAGCAGCTCAAGCAGGAAATCCGGCGACGCGAGCGGTCCGGGCTGGCCAAGCCGTTGGGCAAGTCGCGCCCCTTCCAGGAAGTGTTGAAGCTCGCCGAGCAGGTGGCGCCGACGGAGAGCACGGTGCTGATCCAGGGAGAGTCGGGCACCGGAAAAGAGGTGATCGCGCGCTACATCCACGAGCTGTCGGCACGCGCCGACGGCGGGTTCTTCTCGCTGAACTGCGGCGCGCTCCCCGAGAGCCTGCTGGAGTCGGAGCTGTTCGGCCACGTGAAGGGGTCGTTCACGGGCGCGGTGCGCGACAAGCAAGGGCTGTTCGCGGCGGCGCGGGGCGGGACCTTCTTCCTGGACGAGATCGGCGAGATGTCGCCGGCGACCCAGGTGAAGCTGCTGCGCGTGCTGCAGGAGCGCGAGGCGATCCCCGTCGGCGGGACCGAGACCATTCCCGTGGATGTGCGCGTGGTGGCGGCGACCAACCGTGACCTGGAAGAAGACATCAAGCGCGGTCGCTTCCGCACCGACCTGTACTACCGGCTGAACGTGATCGCCATCCACCTGCCGCCGCTGCGCGACCGGCGCGACGACATCCAGATCCTGTGGGAGGAGTTCCTGAGCCGCATCGCCCAGGAGCGCAGCGAGGCGCCGAAGACGCTCGCCGAGGAGGCGAAGGCGGCCCTGCTCGTCTACGACTGGCCCGGCAACGTGCGAGAGCTCGAGAACGCGCTCGAGCGAGCTGTGGTGCTGAGCAAGGGCGGGACGATCGACCTCGCGGCGCTGCCGGACAAGCTGACGGAACGCCGCGCCGAGCCGCTCGTCATGGACCGCCCGCACATCAACCCGACGCTCGACGTGATCGAGCGGGCCTATATCACCTGGGTGCTGCAAAGCGAGGGCGGCAACAAGACCCGAGCCGCCGAAGTGCTCGGCATCGATCCCTCCACGTTGTATCGCAAGCTGAGCCGGTACGAGGGCGATGTCCCTCCCGGCTGAGGCCGACCCCGAGCACGACTTTCCCCCCGCCCCCGCCCCCGTCCCCCCCCCCGTCCCCGTCCCCGACGCCGACTCACCCGCTGACCCGGTCGGGGCCGCGACGCTCGAGCGCATGGCCGTGGCCCCCCGCTACAACCGCTGGATGTTCGAGCGGTTGCGCCCGTGGGTGGGGCGCCGCGTACTCGAGATCGGCGCCGGCATTGGCAACATGTCCGCCTTCCTGATGGACCAGGTTGGTATCGACCGCGTCGTGCTCACGGACACCGAGCCCTTCTACCTTCGCCGGCTGCGCGAGCGCTTCGCAGGCCGACCGCACGTCAGCGTCGCCGAGCTGCGGCTGCCCGCCGTGGATCCGCGGCACGTGGCCGAGCGGCTCGATACCATCATGTGTCTCAACGTGCTCGAGCACATCGACGACGATCGCGCGTCGCTCAGCGCGCTGCGCGCGCTGTTGCGGCCGGGCGGTCGCGTGGTACTCCTCGTGCCGGCGCTGCGCGGGCTGTACGGCACTCTGGACCGAGCGCTCGGGCACGTGCGCCGCTACGTGCCCGACGAGCTGTCGGGCAAGCTTCGAACCGCCGGGTTCGGGGTGATTCATGTGGAGTACTTCAACCTGGCAGGGGTCCCCGGGTGGTGGCTCGCCGGTCGCGTGCTGCGGCGCCGGCTCATCCCGACGGGTGCGCTGAGATGGTACGACGCGCTCGTGCCGCTGTTCCGGCTGGAGCGATTCCTCCCATGGCGAATCGGGCAATCGCTGATCGCGATCGGTGAGGTGCCCGCGTGACCACATCCGCCGATTCCGTCCTTTCAGTGATCGTGCCGGCCTACAACGAGGCCACCACGATCGAGGCGTTGCTGCGGCGGCTGCGCGACGTCCCGCTGCGGCTCGAAGTGATCGCGGTGGACGACGCGTCGACGGACGACACCGGCGCCGTGCTCGATCGCCTGGCAGGCGAGCGCGGCGGCCTGGTGCAACGAGTCATCCATCACACCGCCAACCGCGGCAAGGGCGCGGCGCTGCGGAGCGGGATCGCGGCGGCCACCGGCGACGTGATCGTGGCGCAGGACGCCGATCTCGAGTACGACCCGGCGGAGCTGCCTCGCTTGCTCCAACCGATCAGGGACGGACGCGCCGACGCGGTGTACGGGTCGCGCTTTCAGGGCGGACCGCACCGCGTGCTCTTCTTCTGGCACGCCGTTGGGAACAACCTGCTCACCCTCGTCTCCAACATGTTGACGAACGTGAACCTCACGGACATGGAAACCGGCTATAAGCTGGTCCGGGCCGACTTGCTGAAACGCTTGCCACTCACGGCGGAGCGGTTTGGAATCGAGGTCGAGCTGACGGCGCGGTTGGCGCAGGCGGGCGCCCGCATCTGGGAGCTACCCATCTCATACAGCGGCCGGACGTATGCGGAGGGCAAGAAGATCACCTGGCGCGACGGGCTGGCGGCGTTCTTCCATATCCTCAGATACAATCTGCTTCCGCCACGCGGGGACTGGCGTGGCCCACCCGGTTGAGCGCTTAGGCGGGGCCATCGCGGCCGGCCCGAGCCCTTGCAAAACACCCGATTGAGGGATGTGTATCCAGAGTGTCAAGAGGTGGCCTCAACGGTGTAAGTTCTTGTGATTCAGATTGCTAGAGCGGTATTCCAATGCAGGGCACGCGCATTGCATTCATGGTCCGTGGAAAAATCCCAGGGACCATGGAGTCTCTGTGTTCTTCATGTCGGACCTCAACGGGGGTAGCGTCAGATGAATCGCAAGGACGCTCATTGAGCTGCTGATCGTGGTGGTGATCATCGGCATCTTGGCCGCCATCGCGATCCCGAAGTTCGCCAACACCAAGGCGAAGGCGTATGTCGCCTCGATGAAGTCCGACCTTCGGAACGTGGTAACGGCGCAGGAAGGGTTCTTCGCCGACTCGGTGCGGTACGCCGACGGTGTTACGGTCACCAACAACGGTGCGTGCGCGGCGAACAAGCTGAACTTCTGCCCCACGATCGGGAACACGGTGCAGGTCGTCGCGCCGGCTCCCGGCGGTGCCTGGAGCGCGACGTCGACCAACGTCAACCTCCAGACGCCCGTCGTGAAGTGTGCGGTGTACGTGAACTTGGCAGCGGACCCGAATGGTATCGCGGTCTCGGAAGGCGCGCCGGCGTGCAAGTAAGCCGGTGGGTTTGAACGGCAACAGACAGGCGGCGGGGACTCCCCCGCCGCTTTGGTTTGCTGCCCGCGGGAACGGGCGTGGGCGCTAGGCGGCTCTACGCGGTCGTGGCCGCCTGCGCCGCCGTCGTCTATCTCGGCGCGCTGTGGAACCGCTTCGCGCTGGACGACATCCCGATCATCACGCTGAACCCGCTCGTCGCCAATGCGTCGGGTGTGTGGCGCGCGTTCGCCGCGCCGTACTGGCCCCCTTCTTTCGGCGGGCACATGTACCGACCGCTCGTGATCGCGAGCTTCGCGCTCGACGCCGTGATCGACGGGACGGCCTGGTTCCACGCAGTGAACCTCGCGTGGCACGCCGCCGCCACGGTCGCCCTCACCGCGCTCGCCCGACGCTGGACCGACGACACGGGAGCGCTCATCGCCGGCGTCCTGTTCGCCGTCCATCCCGTGCACGTGGAAGCCGTGGCGAACGTCGTGGGACGCGCCGAGCTCATGGCGGCGTTCTTCACGATTCTCACGGTGTACGCCGCGCTCACGCGCCGGCACGTCGGCTGGAGCGCGGCGGCGCTCGGTTTCGGGCTCTTGTCAAAGGAGAACGCAGCCGTCGCGCCCGCCCTCGTCGTCTGGGCGTGGCTGCTCGGTCTCGACCGGCCTGACCGCCGCCGCATGGCCTCGCTGCTCGCGAGCTGGGTGCTGGTCGGGGCGGTCTACGCCGCCGTGCGCATGGTGATACGTCGTCCGTTCGGCGAGTACATGAGCATCGCGTCCATGTTCGTGGGCGCGTCGTGGCTCAGCGTGCGGCTCACCGCCGTCGCCGCACTCGCCGATGTGGCGCGCCTCCTCGTCTTCCCGCTGACGCTGCGCATCGACTATTCCCCGAACGAGCGCACCCTGGTGACCTCGCCGGTCGACTTGCGCTTCGCCGCCGGGCTGGCGTGCGGCGCGGCCTGGGCGGCGCTCACCTTCATCGCCTGGCGGCGCGGACGCCGGGTCGAGGCGTTCGGGCTGGGCTGGATCGGGGCCGCCTTCCTGCCGGTGGCGAACCTCCTGTATCCCGCGGGCTTCTACCTGGCCGAGCGCACTCTTTACCTGCCCTCAGCCGGGCTCGCGCTGGCGGCGGCGGCAGCCCTGGCTCGTTTGCCGCAGGAGCGGCTCCGCCGGCTCCGGTGGGCGACCATCATAGTGGCCCTGCTGGCCGGCATCCAGGCCGCGCTGCGTGTTCCTGTGTGGCGCGATGACTACCGGGTCACGCTCAGCATCCTCGACGACTCCCCGAATTCCTACGGGGGCCCAGCCCGCATGACAGGGGTGTACCTCGAGCGGCGCGAGCCCGCCAAGGCGCTGGCTGCGGCCCGAATGGCGGCGGGGATCATGAATCGTGACCCCTGGGTCTACGCGATGGGTTCCGTGGCGGCGTTCGCCGCGGGCGAGCCGCGCGCCGCCGATTCCCTCATGGCCCGGCTCGAGCGCATCTGCTCCGGACCGTGCGCCGCAGGCTACTACAACTACGAAGCGACGATGGCGCGGAGCCACGGTTATCCCGAAGTGGCAGACTCACTTGAGGCCCGC
>WNGO01000424.1_pt1 | contig 40022 bp, 30 predicted proteins | sample 5400511 | NCBI WGS metagenome assembly WNGO01 (sample SAMN13153380, study PRJNA577476) | soil metagenome | isolation source: 20 cm soil or saprolite under Garry oak tree replicate 2 | place: USA:California | collected 2016-06-15 | reverse complement strand
GGCTCGGCGATCGCGGCGGTGACCGTGATGAGCGCGGGCGTCGAGGCCTCGACGACCTGGTATCCGTCGGCTGTCTGGCGATGCACCTTCACGTTCGATCCATCGACCTCGACCTTCTTGGCGAAGGTCAGCTGCGGGAACCCGAGGAGCTCGGCGAGCATCGGCGGCACCATGCCCGTGCTTCCGTCGTAAGACTCCGTGGCGCAGATCACGAGATCCGGCTCTTCCGACTTGATCGCGGCGGCGAGCACGCGTGCCGTCAGCAGCGCGTCGGCGCCGGCGAGCCCAGGGTCTGTGATCAGTACCCCTCGGTCGGCGCCCATCGAGAGCCCTTTGCGAATCGCGTCCTTCGCGCGCTCGGGGCCCATCGACACAAGCACGACCTCGCCGCCGTGCGCTTCCTTGAGCTGGAGAGCCTCTTCGACGCCGCATTCGTCGCCTGGATCGAGCACGACCTCCTTCTCGCGGGAGATGGAGTTGTCAGCCTCGAGGGTGAGGTTGGAGTTCGGATCTGGAACTTGCTTGACGGTGACGACGATCTTCAAAGGATGTCGCCCAATTATCGCTGCGCGGAAAAAGCGGCATGGAACCGCTCCAGGTCCGCGGGCGTGTTGAGACTTTCGAACTCCGCGGGATCGAGCCCTTCGAGCCACGTCACGTCGAGCGAGAGGGCCACCTCATGTGCCGTGTAGCTGCCGGCGTCCAGAGCGCCGACGATCGCGGGCAGCGCCGTCTTCCGATATGCGCCGCACACCGGCTCGAAAAGCCCGTCGTGGCGAGCGATCGCGGCATCGCAGTTTCCGGCGGCCGCCACCGCAAGCTGGGCCGTGGCCTGGGTCACGTAGGGCATATCGCAGGCGACCGCGAAAACGACGTCGTGGCGCGCGGCGATCAACCCGGCCTCGAGGCCGCCCAGCGGGCCCGCGTCCCGCTTGCGGTCGAACACGACGCGATAGGGCACGAGCTGCTCCATCTGCTCCGGTTCGCCGAATGACACCACCACCTCCGAGAACGCCGGAGCCAGCCGTTCCACCACGTAGCGGAGGAGCACAGTGTTCCCCACCTCGATCCATGCCTTGGGTCGTCCCATGCGCCTGCTCTCGCCACCCGCCAGCACCAGCAACGTCGCGTCCATGTCCGTAGTTTCCCTCAGCGGTTAGGGTTACTCGACGGTGCCTGTGGTAGCCCGGCGACCGGCCTTCTGGATCATCGCGGCGACCTATCTGCTGTTCCTCTCGGCCGCCGCCGCGCCGTCGCCGCTCTACGCGCTCTACGCCTCACGATGGCGATTTTCGGCGATCACGCTGACCGAGATCTTTGCCGTCTACGCGATTGCGCTGCTCATCACTCTGCTTTTGACAGGCTCGCTGTCGGACACTTTCGGACGGCGGCCGGTCATCTTCGCCGCTCTCGCGATTCAAATTGCGGGCATGTTTGCTTTCGTCACCGCTTCGAATGTCGGCTGGCTGTTCGCCGCGCGGATCGTGCAAGGAATCGCCACGGGCCTCGCGACGAGCGCTTTGGCGGCGTCATTCGTCGACCTTCAACCACCGGCACCCTCGACGCTCGGCGCGATCGTCAACAGCGCCACACCGGCGGCGGGCCTTGCTTTTGGCGCGCTGGTGTCCGCGATCCTGGTGCAGTACGCGCCCGACCCGCTGCACTTCGTCTACTGGCTGATGATCGTCGGATTCGCGGGTGCGGTCGTCGCCACCGTGTTCCTGCCAGAACCCGCCGAGCAGCGCGGAGCCATGCACTGGATGCCGAGAGTTGGCGTGGGTCACGCCATCAGACCCGTATTCCTCGCCGCGCTGCCGACCCTCATCGCGGGTTGGAGCGTCGGAGGGTTCTACCTGTCGCTTGGTCCCAACCTCATCCTCCAGCTGGCGGGTTCGTCCAACCGAATCCTGGGCGGGATCGCGATCGCCCTTCTGGCCGGCGTGGGCGCGATCTCGATCGTCGCCGCGGGCTCGTGGCCGCCGCCACGAGCGATGACGGCCGGCGGCGTGTCGCTGCTCGTTGGACTCGCGGTGACGGTGGCGGCCGTCGCAGCGGGCACGCCGGGCTTGTTCTTCGCAGGAACCGCGGTGACCGGAATTGGATTCGGGGTCGGTTGGCTGGGCGTGGTGCGAAGCCTCGTGTTGCGCTCCTCGCCGACCGAAAGGGGAGCGCTGCTCGCCGCGATCTTCATCGTCGCCTATCTGTCCTTTGCGCTCCCTGCTGTGATCGCCGGGTACCTGGTGACCCGCATCGGACTCCACGACGCGGCTCTCTGGTACGGCGGCGCCGTCGGCATCCTCGCGCTCGGCGGCCTCGTCGGCACGCTGAGCGTGAACCGGCAGCCGCGCGCCGCGGTGGTCGCGCCGTGAAGGCCATCGATTTTCACGTCCACCTCCCGACGCCCGAGTGGCTCGACGTGTCGATGAAGGGTTACGTCGAGGCGGCCGAGTCCTATTTCCGCTCCAAGGTCGCGCGCAAGACGCTCGACGAGCTTGCTCAGGAGTACGACGCGCTGGACATCGTCGCGGTGCTTCTGGCGTGGGACGCGGAGACGGCGACCGGCAGGCCGCGGGTGCCAAATGACGTCGTGGCTGATGCGGTCCGCGCATATCCGAAGACGTTTATCGGATTCGGGAGCGTGGATCCGTTGAAGGGGGACCGCGCGGTCGAAGAGGTCGATCGCATCGCCGAGCTTGGGTTGAAGGGCGTGAAGCTGCATCCCTCGCTGCAGGCGTTCGCACCCAACGAAGAGCGGCATTGGCCTCTCTACGAGAAGTGCCAGGAGCTCGGGCTCATCTGCCTGTTTCACACCGGGACCAGCGGCATCGGCGCCGGCCAACCGGGCGGGCAGGGCATTCGCATCGACTTCGCCCGGCCGATCTGGCTGGATGCGCCGGCCGCGGCTTTTCCCGATCTCCAGATCGTCGCCGCTCATTTCGGCTACCCGTGGCACCTCGAGCTGCTCGCCATGGCGCTGCACAAGACGAACATCTCCATCGACATCTCGGGATCGGCGCCGCGCTACATCCCGACCGAGGTCATCCGCGACATGAAGGGCCGCCTGCAGGATCAGTTCGTGTTCGGCAGCGACTATCCCTTCATCCAGCCTCAGCGCTGCCTGGACGAGCTGAAGACGCTCGACATCCCCGAGCCGGTCCTCCAGAAGGTGCTCGTGGGCAACGGCAAGCGGCTACTCGGAATTGCCTGACTTGTAAAGCTACTCTTGACAGCGCGCAGCCTGTGGCTATCGTGCTGCGCATGTCCCAAACCGCCGAGCGGCAGCGCCGGCTTCTCCTTGCGGAGTCCGACGTCTTGCTCGACGACGTGGAGACGCTTCGCCTCCACGATGCTTTCGAGGCGCCGCCGCGTTTGCGTGAGGCGATCCGCGCCCTCCAGATCCGGCTCGGCCGGCGCAACCCACCGTTACCATCCGCGACCCTCGACGCGGCACACGAGCTCGTGTTCGCGGTGCAGCAGCGTTTGATGGCCGCCAACCCGCACAATCCCCGACCGCTCCGCCATCTTGGACGGCCAAGCGGCCAGCCCATCTTCACCATCGTCCGCGACGACAAGAAGTGGAAGGTGCTTACCCTGCCCCCTCCCACCGCCAATGGCGAAGACGGCGAGTGGATCGAGCTTGTCGACTCGACGGTCGAACGGGCGTGGGACCGCTGGTGCTACGCGCAGCAGCAAGCGGTCAGGGCGGCACGGCTACGGATGCACACCCATATTGCGGTCGCGGTGGCCGCGGTAGCTTGGGGCAACTACTGGACGTTGGTCCAGGATGCGGAGCGAATCAAGAGCCGGATCGGGCGCGGGCGGCCTGCTGCAGGAAGCGTCGCAGCTCCTCGGCCCTGATCGGCGCATCCGACGCGCTGACGCGCGCCGCGAACAGCTGAAGGAAGCGGCGCAGCCCGACGTCGTCCAGCATGGTCGCGGCTTCGATGATCTCGGCCGCGGCCTCGCGATGCTTCGGATCGAGGACCCGGCTCAGGCTGTCGGCGAAGTCGTCAGGCAGCTCGCTCATCGGCTTCTGAGGACAATAAACCGGTGCAGCCGGTGGTCATTGGCGATGTGATCTGGGAGCCCAGCCCTGAGGTTATCGAAAGGAGCCGGCTCAAACGATTCATGGATCGCCACGGCATCGAGACGTTCGACGAGCTTCTGAGGCGAGCCGACGACGACATCGAGTGGTTCTGGGATGCCGCGATCAAAGACCTCGACGTCGCCTTTTACCGCGAATACGACAAGGTCGTCGACCTCTCGCAGGGCAAGCCGTGGGCTCGATGGTGGATCGGCGCGCGCATGAACATCGTGCACAGCTGCCTCGACCGCCATCGCGACGGCGAGCTCGGGGACAAGACCGCGATCATCTTCGAGGGCGAGCCCGGCGACGTCCGCCACATGACGTACGCAGAGCTCGACCGGCAGGTCTCCAGGCTGGCCGGCGCGCTGCGCAGGCTCGGCATCCGCCAGGGCGACCGGATCGGGATCTTTCTGCCGATGTGCCCCGAGGTCGCGGTTTCGGTGCTGGCCGCGGCCAAGGTCGGCGCGGTCATCATCCCGCTGTTCTCCGGCTACGGGCCTGAGGCGATCGCGAGCCGGCTGCGGGATGGCGAGGCCAAGGTTCTGATCTGCGCGGACGGCTTTTACCGCCGCGGCCATGTCGTGCCGATGAAAGAGACCGCTGACCGCGCCCTCGTGAGCTGCCCGACCGTGAAGAAGGTGATCGTCCACCGGCGCGTGGTCCGCGAGATCCCCTGGACCCACGGCCGCGATGAGGTCTGGGAGGTCCTGCTGGAAGACCAACCGGACCGCGCGAGCACGCAGGAGCTCGACCCGGAGGACCCGCTGATGATCATCTACACATCGGGCACGACCGGCAAACCGAAAGGCACCCTGCACGTCCACGGCGGATTTCCCATCAAGTCCGCCCAGGACATGGCGCACTGCTTCGACATCGGCCCCGACGACGTTGTGTTCTGGTACACCGATATCGGCTGGATGATGGGCCCGTGGCTTATCTTCGGCACGCTGCTGCTGGGCGCCACGATGGTGCTCTACGAGGGCACGCCAGACCATCCGGCGGCCGACCGCTTGTGGCGGATGGTCGAGAAGCACAAAGTGACGGTGCTCGGGGTCTCCCCCACTCTGGTCAGAAGTCTCATGACGCACGGCGACGAGGTGCCGTCGCGCCACGACCTTTCCAGCCTTCGCATCCTCGGGGGGACAGGCGAGCCCTGGAACCCGGAGCCGTTCAATTGGTACTTCAAGCACATCGGCGGCGGCCGTGTCCCGGTGATCAACTACACGGGCGGCACCGAGATCTCGGGCGGCATCCTGTGTGGCAACGTGATCACTCACCTGCGGCCGTGCTCCTTCGCGGGACCGGTGCCGGGGATGGCGGTCGACGTGCTGGGAGCCGACGGCGAGTCCGTCCGCGGCGAGGTGGGCGAGCTTGTGATTCGCAATCCATGGCCGGGCATGACGCGAGGCTTCTGGGGCGATCGCGAGCGCTACCTGGAGACCTACTGGAGCCGATTCGAAAACGTCTGGGTTCATGGCGACTGGGCCTACGTCGACCCGGAGGACGGCCTGTGGTACGTGCTCGGACGGTCCGACGACACGATCAAGATCGCCGGCAAGCGCCTGGGGCCGGCAGAGGTGGAATCCATCCTCGTCGGGCACGCGGCGGTGGCCGAAGCCGCAGCGATCGGTGTTCCCGATGAGATGAAGGGAGAGGCGCTTGTCTGCTTTGTCGTGCTGCGCCCCAACCAGGAGCCAGGCGACGCACTCGCCCTTGAATTGCAAGAGCTCGTCTCGACGGCGCTCGGCAAGCCGCTGAAGCCGAAGGCGGTCCATTTCGTGGGCGACCTGCCGCGCACCCGCAACGCCAAGATCCTGCGTCGCGTGGTCAGGTCCGTCTACACCGGCACGGATCCGGGCGACCTCTCTGCGCTGGAGAATCCCAGCGCGCTGGCCGCCATCGGCGCGACTAGAAGCTGAGGACTTTATCCGCCTCCATCGTCAACCTCACGAGGTCAGGCGGCGTGATGTACTTGGCGTTCGGTGTGAGCATCTCCGGCAAGACCCCACGGGCCTCGGCGCACCCTTTTCAAACGTAGATCGGGACTTCCTGGTCGAGGCATTTGTCCAGGAGGTCGCGGAGCGGCGGTACGCCGAGCCCGACGACGTTGGCGATGATGTCCGGCTTGATGAGCTCCGCCGCGTCGCCGGCGAGCGCGATCCCAACCGCCGTGCCGGCGGGCGTCGCCCCGTTCACCGCGATGTGGAATGGCACGCTCGCTCGAGTTGGATCGGCGGCTCCGGTCGCGGTGACGATCAAAAGACCGGCCACGGCGAACAGTATGGGCGGCCGGGCGGGCGCACGGGCGCATCGAGGCGATGACGGCATGAACGCTTGAGGCTGACGCGCGCCGACTGGGTGAGGCTGCTCTTGCTCTGGCTGGGCGGAATCGACATCCGGCTGACCATGCTCGCGGTCCCGCCCTTGATCCCCCTCATCCACAGCAACCTGCACCTCGACGAGAAGGGCATCGGAGCAATCGTTTCGGGCCCTGTCCTGATCCTCGCCATTGCGTCGATCCCTGGATCGCTGCTCATCGCCCGCCTCGGCGTGCGCGGCGCGCTGTTGACCGGGCTCGGCGCGGTAGCTGTGTTCGGCGCGTTACGCGGCTACGGACCAAGTGTGAGTGTGCTGTTCACGTCGACGTTTCTTATGGGGGTCGGTGTCGCCATCACCCAGCCGGCGTTTCCGGCCCTGGTCCGTGAGTGGTTCCCCCGGCGTATCGCGATCGCGACGGCGGTCTACAGCAACGGGATCCTGATCGGCGAGACGCTTCCCACGGTGCTGACCACCCCGGTCGGGGTGCTCCCGCTGGCACACGGCGACTGGCGCTGGGCGCTGGCCTCCTGGTCGGCGCTTGTCCTCGTGAGTGCGGTCGCAATCGGGGCGGCGGCGCCATCGAAGGCCGCCACCGCCGCCACCCACACTCGGTGGTGGCCCGACTGGCGGCAGAACCAGACGATCCGCATCGGCCTCGTCATGGGTATGGCATCGGCCGCGTACTTCGGCGCCAACGCCTACATACCGGACTATCTCGACCAGACGGGTCGCCACGACCTGATCTCCGCCACCCTGGCCGTCCTCAACGGCTCGCAGCTGCTGACGGCGCCCGCCGTCGCGTTGTGGCCGCGCCTGATGACCGGTCGGGCGGGATTCATCGGTTCGGCCGTGTTCATGGCGGCGGGACAGATAGGCATCGTGCTGACCCCGGGAGCCGGGGTGATCGCCTGGGCGTTCGTGCTCGGCTTCTCGACGGCGCTTGCGTTCGTCGTCGTGTTGAGCCTTCCTCCGCGACTGGCTCCGCCGGGTGGCGTGGCGCGGATGAGCGCCGCCATCTTCACGCTGCAGTACGCGACGGCGTTCGTCATCCCCTTGATCGCAGGCGCTTTGTGGGACGCAACCGGTCACGCACTATTTGCGTTCGCGCCCGGCGTCTTTGCCGCCGCGGCGATGGCCTGGGGCGCGATGGCGCTTCGCATCCCATCGAGGGGGGCACTCCCCCCCGCTGCGCCGGGCCCGGCATAGCCCTTTCCAGCGCAACACACTGGAGCGCACCGCCGCGGCGTGAGGCTTAGGGAGTGAGGCCGACCTTGTAGTCGTTGAGGATCTCGGTGGCCGCGCGCTGGCCCTCGGACGCGCCGCCCTCCATGTAGCCCTGGAAGTCCTGCGAGCAGTGCTCGCCGGCAAAGTGGCACTTGCCGGTGGTCAGGTCCGGTTGCCGAACCTTCTCGTAGCCGGCGAACTGGGTGTACTGACCGACCTTCCAGTAGGAGTACGAGCCGAGCAGGAATGGGTTCGTCAGCGGCACGTCCAGCGTCGCCCGGCCGTTCCACTGCTGCGTGATGCCGGGGAAGAGCGGCTCGATCTGGCTCAGGAATGTCCTGGCGAACTTGGTTACTTGCGCCTGGTTCGTCGGGTCGCCGCCGAATGAGGCAAGCGGCACGCCGCCGCCCGTGTAGTCGACGAGGATCCCGGTCGTTCCGTCCTGGGCGCGGCTGACGTCCCACGTGTTCTGGTAGCCGGTGTCCGAGTAGGTGCTGCCGTTGCCGATTCCCCACGGTCCCGAGGTGTTCCAGTACCGCGTGTTGAACTGGAGCTGGAGCTTGGCGTTCTTGCCGTAGCCGAGCTGTGCGATGGCCGTCTGCTTGAGCGAATCGAAGCCGGCTGCGCGGTACGCGGCGTCCGACGTCAGGATGGTGCGCAAGACCGAGAAGGGGATCGCGAGGATTACTCGAGCGAACGGAACCGGATCGACAGTGCGATTGAAGCTCAGGGTGTAGGTGTCGTCGGCGTTACGCACGATCCCGGTCAAGGCTGAGTTGACCTTGACCTTGTCGCCCAGCGCCGCCGCGATCGCCTGCGGCAGGCGCTCGTTGCCACCGGCGATGTGATAGCGCTCGTCGGACGCGCCGAAGATCTGGAAGTTGCCGGGATTCGACGAAAAGCCGAGCAGGTAGACGAGGTTGAGCGAGCTCTGCTGCTGAGTGACGTTGCCGTATTCGATGTTGTAGGCAACGTCGAGAAGTTGTCCCATCGGGCTCGAGTGGCCGCCCGGGACGCGGCTTTCGATCCAGTCGTAGATGCTCATCTGGTCGAGCACCCGCCCCGCGGGGGTGGAGAGCTTGTAAGTCGTCGGATAGCTCGCGGCGTTGACGTCCTTCTTCACGTTGTTCCAGACCGGGTTGAAGTCGGCCTGGGCCTGGAGGTCGGTGTAGTAGCTGCCGAAGAAGTAGTCGGTGTCGGTCGAATGGATGGGCTCGGCGCCAAGGAGATCGACCGTGGGGAGCTTGAAGCGGCTCGCCAGGCCGAGGATCGTCTTGTGGCCGCTGTCGATGAGCTCGCCGCAGTGCTCGCTCGTCTGGCCGTTGAGCCAGGACGTTGTGTCGGAGTGCATCCGCCCGCCGACCCGGCTCGAGGCTTCGTAGACGGTGGATGCGATGCCGGCGTCCTGGAGAGTGAGCGCGGCGTTCAGGCCGGCGATGCCACCGCCGATGATGGCAATGCGGCCTTGGGTGCCGGCCGGCCTCCCGACTGCCGCGATCGCTGCGGCGGGGCCGCTCAAGGCGGCTGCTCCAACCGCGGCTCCCGTGACCTTCAAGAAGTCACGCCGCGTCAGGTTCATGAGCCGGCGCTCCTGGCGGATCTCGGCCACCGAGCGCCCTGATCTCTCGGCCTCGTCGAAATCTGCGAAGAGCGTCTGGAACCTGCTCAGCAGCCGGTTGCGGGCCATGGACACAAACCTCCTGCGGGGAAAAACGGGGCTCCCAAGTTTATGGGAGCCCCAGATCCAAAAGCGTTGGTTAGCGGGTCATGGAACGGCCACCGCCGCCACGACCTGTTGCTGGTAATGGCCGGGGTTGCCGCCGTCGTCGAAGGTGCTGACTGATGTCGTGTAGTCAACGGATCCGGCAGTTGTGTTGCCGAAATAGTCGCCGATGAAAGTCGCATTGGGTGAGCACACGCAGAAACGAAGCGGCGAGTTGAGCTGCGGGTCCCAGGTGTGCAGGCTCAGGCGGATGTTGCGGCCCTTGGGGGCGAGCGCCGGCGTGTAGAACTGGATGCTCGTGTTGATGCAATAGTTGGTCGCGCCGTACGGGGGCAGGCCGCCCGAGTAATTGACATTGTTGGTGTCATGGGCCAGGCCAGCCGCCGCAGCCTCAGCGGTACCGGAGGCCGGACAGGCAAGGCGCCGGTCGTAGAAGTTCACGCTGACGGTCCCGTTCCCAGCCACGGCGAGATTGGGTTGGAACTCGTCAACCGGATTGGCGTTGTCGTTGACCAGGATGGGCGACGTCCACGTCATTCCGCCGTCATAGGACGCCGTGATGTAGACGTTCGAGACAGATCCGTCCTCCTCGTTGTACGCGATGTAGAGCGGGTAGTGGCCATTCACGAGCGTCGTGCCAGTCGCGAAGGTGTTGTCGATGCCGTCGGTGAAAGTCGTATTCGCATAGCCGCCGACGAACGACGGAATCAGTACGTTTTTGACAGCGATCGGGCGCGCGGTCCAGCTCTGGCCTCCGTCGGTCGAGAAAACGGTCGACACGGTGATGCAGCAGTAGCCGTGCTTGGCCGGGAAGTTGGTCACAGACGTCCAGACAGTCCCGTCGGGAGTCACATGCGGCAGCAGATAGGTATCGCTGGCCGTGTTGTTGACGGTCGGCAGGATCTGGGGCTTCGACCAGTCCGTATGTGTGCCGTCGGCGAGCGCGTGTGCGGTGGAGACCAACGGCTTGCTGTTGAGGCCGTCAAAGATCGCCCACATCGCGTAGATGGTGTTGTAGTTGGGGCTGCTCGGGTTGGTGTCGATTGCGATCCACTGCTTGTCCGGCTCATGCCCCTTCGCCGCGTATGGGGCGACGTAGTCCGGCACGCCGTTGTGTGTCGTGATCCACTGACTCGCGGTCGTCGCGCCATGTTGGCGCACAGAGACCGAGATCACCTCGGCCGCGACGGTCGGGTTCGGTTCTTTGTTCTGGTTGGTCTGGTAGTTGTGCGAGCCGCCGGCGTCGTAATAGAACTGGTAGGGCAGGATCAGCTCGTAGAAGTTGCCGTAACCGTCAAATGCGCCAACGGGGTCTGTGTTGTCCGTCCATCCCTCGTAGCCCGGGATGTGGCCCTGCACCGGCCAGGTCGTGCCGCCATCCCATGACTCGTAGAAGCCGAGGAGGTGGTTGTATCCCTCCGCGCTCACGAACCATTTGACCGATCCGATGAGATGATTCGGATTGGTCGGATCGACGCGAATGTCCGACTCGGAATGGTTCTTGACGAGCGCTGACGGGCCCGTGGCAAAACCGGAGTTGCTACCGACCTGGGTCGGATATTGCGCCGCGGCGCCGGTGTCCTCGCCTGTGGCGGCGCCCGGACAGGCGGTCAGACCGGTGTAGCCGTCGTTCGGACCTGCGTTCGCGGCATACGAGATCTCCGGTCGGTAGCAGCTTGTCTGTGTCGTCGCATAGACGTTCGTAACCCCGTTTCGAGTGCCGCTGTTTGCGTAGTAGGAGTTGTACTGCGTGCCCTGCGGCGGACCGCCTGACGCTATGGCGAAGCCGGGACTTGCCAGGCCCGCAAGCAGCAGCAACGGCAAGGCAAGAAGCAGCAAGCGTTTGTGTCTCATCGCGTTCCCCCTGACGTGCGCCTGATGAAGCTTCATGGACACTACTTGAAGAGGGTTAAGAAATCAACTCGCCGCCTCACGCTGTGGTGATCGACAAGCACGCAGTCCTACCAGCCAGGGAGCAAAGACGATTTCGACCGCGACCGCCGACACCGCAGATAACACGAGGGCATTCGACGACGTGAGGATCGGGCCGCCACGCCCGATCCTCTGTCTTTGGCTATCGCCTGTGGAGGTGGTACCAGCGACCGGGAAAGCGATCTGGTTGCTCTCCTCCCCACGCCCGCACCAGTTCCCAGGATTTGCCGAAACGCTGTTCGACCTCTTCCTTGCTGAGCCTGGCGTTGATGAAGAAATTGGGTTTGGCGTAGAAGCCCCAGATGAGAAGGTCAGCGGCGGGCGCGCTTGCTTTTGTGACCCCCGCGACATAGGCGTCGCGGCGGCCATCGGGGATCGCGTGAAGGCAGCCGAGGTCGAACACGAGGGTGTAATCGTTTCCGACACCGAGGTCGGCCAGGCGTGTGACGTCGCCCTGGATGAGGCGAGGTGTGACGTTCGCGGCTTGCACCTTCTTGCGGGCCGCCTCGATCGCCGTCGGGACGAAGTCGATGCCGGTGACGTCCCAGCCATGCTGGGCCATGTAGAGGACGTTGGTTCCTGTGCCGCAGCCGAGGTCGAGCGCGCGCCCCGGAGGCTTGGCTTCGGGTCCTTCGATCAACTCTTTGAGCTCGGGAGGCGGGACGCCGGAGTCCCAGGGCTTGAAGCCGAATCGGTACATCGCCCGAAACATGAGGTTCGCGAGGTTGCTGGCCATCAGCGATTTGGCGACGCTGCCGGCGCGGGGTGGCCGGCCGTGCGGGACGGCACGACTGCGAACGCCATCGCGATCGTCACCGCCAATGCGGGACTCCAGGCGAGGAATCCGCCGAAGCTGATCACTTGAGGGATTGCCTGCAGTACGGCTGATGCCGCAGCCGGCCACCAATTCCCGGTGCGCACGCTCGCCAACGGGCCTAGCGACAGAGCGATGAGGGCGATGGCGATTGCGAAAGGCAATGGCCCGGACCACCCCGATACCGCCGGTTCGGCATGGCAAACGGTAGGTCCGCTGATGGTGGAGGTGCATGACTCGGCGCCGCCTGGTAGGAACTGAGCGGCGAGCGCGAGCACGGATAAGATCGGCGCGGCGATCGCGATCGCGAGCACGACGCGGCGATGGCCGCGCGCGATCAGGCCGAGAGCGCCAACGGCGAGGGCGAGCGGCAGAATCAGCATCCGGGTCGAAGCTCAGCAACATCACAGCGCCAGCTCACGCAGCAACAATAGGCCCGACGCCGTCGGCATCCTAAAATCGGACTTCTGTCGAGCGGGCGTAGCTCACCTGGTAGAGCGCAACCTTCCCAAGGTTGAGGTAGCCGGTTCGAGGCCGGTCGCCCGCTCCAACTTCGCTCGATTGACTCGTTTGGCGCCAATGGAAACGGCGTTAGGTTTCTACGACCGCCTCTGCCTGCGGCGCCGCCTCCGCGACCACCGACCGCACTAATTGCGAGTACTCGGCCACCAGCCGGTCCGCGTGACCCGGATCCGTCGTCGACCCGATGATGTAGTACTCGGGCCGATCCGCATCCGGCGCCACCAGGACCCACCCGTCGTCCACAAATACCTTCACCCCGTCGGTAAGGTCGACCCTGTCCCGAAGGTGGCGCTCCATCATCGTCCGCATCACGCGCCCCTTGACCTCCCAGGGGCAGAATTCCACCGCGGTGCGATGCGTGACCTGCGGGATGCGCAAGCGCAGCGTCCCCAGAGACGTGCCCGTCTTGGCCAGCATCTCGAGCACCCGAGCGATGGTAAAGATCGCGTCGAACGACACGGCAAAGTCGGGCCAGCAGAACCCCCCGGCCCCATCCGACGCCAGCACCGCCTCCGCATGCTGGGCCGCCCGCAACACCGCGCCTGGCGTGATCTTGGTCGGCACAAACCGGCTGTTGAAGCGCTCGGCGATCATCGAGAACGCCAGTGACGATGAGGCCGGGCCCAGCACCATGCCCGGCTTGCTCGTCAGCACCAGCTGCGTCAGGACTGCGAACGCCTCGTCGTGGCTGAGCAAGGTACCCGTCTCGTCGACGATGAAGCATCGCTCGCCAGGCGTGTCGATGAAGACGCCGAGCTTGGCTTTGACAGCTAACGTGATCACGCCCATCTCCTGCAGATGGGCATGGAACGTCTCGTCGTCCTGCTCCAGGAACACCTCGGCGGGCGCCGCGTTGAGAGGGATCACCGAGCAGTTCAGCTCGCGCAGGATCTGCGGCAGCACCATCGCCGCCCCACCGTTGTTGTAGTCGATGACGATCTTGAACGCCTGGCCACGCACGACTTCGAGATCGAGCGCGGCGAGCATGTCCTCCATGTAGCGCTCGGTCTGCTGGTCGCGCCGCGTGATGCGACCCATCTCGTAGTGCGAGACACGACGGATGTCCTCGCGAAAGAACAGCCCCTCGAGCTTTCGCTCGCTGCGCTTGTCGACATCAAGGCCGTGGTCGTCGAATATCCGCACGTCCGCCGAGCGAGGGTCGACCGGCGACGTCTGGACGTGCACCGCGGACACGTGGTTGCGACGGGACCAGTACCGCGACACCGGCGCCGGCAGCACCGAGAGATCGATCACGTTGCTGCCGGACGAGATGATCCCCGACATCAGCGCCCGCCCGATCATTCGCGCCGAGCGCGTGTAGTCGCGCGAGAACGCGATCTCGGTTCCCTTGGGCGTCAGCGCGCCGATCGCGGCTCCCAAACGTGAGGCGAACTCAGGCGTGATCTCGATGTTGATCAGCCCGGTGAGGCCGTACGAGCTGAAAAGTCCTCGCTTCCAGGACCCGGCCCAGATGATCGATTCGTGGACTACGGCGCCGGGTTCGACTTCCTTGTTCGGCCAGATGCGGACGTTGGCGTTGACGGTCGAACCGGAGCCGATCGTCACGTCGCTCCCGATGACGCTGCCCTCCTCGAGGAGGCAGCCGTTCTTCACCGTCACCGAGCGGCACACGACCGCGCCGCGAAGGCGCGAGTTGAGCCCGATGTAGCTGTGATCCCACACGATCGAGTTCGAGATCTTCACGCCCGAATCGACCGTGGTGTATGCGCCGATGACCGCGGGCCCATTCACCCACGCGCCATTACGGATCTTCGCCCCCGCGCCGATCAACGCCGGGCCGTCGACCCGGGCGCCGGGAAAGACCTCGGCATCCGGATGGATCCAAGTAGAGTCGCCGACCCTGTCCCCGGGCAGCTGCACCTTGACCCGACCCTCGAGACAGTCGAAGTTGGCCTTCATGTACGCCGAGTGGCTGCCCACGTCCTCCCAGTAGCCGTCTGCGATCCACCCGAAGACGTGCTCGCCCTCCTTCAGCAGTTTCGGGAAGACGTCGCCCGACCAGTCCGTTACCTCGCCCGGCCGGAAGAAGTCGAACACCGAGGGGTCGAGGATGTAGATGCCTGTGTTCGCGAGGTCGGAGATGACCTCGCCCCAGCTCGGCTTTTCGATGAAGCGCTGCACGGCGCCGCCTTCGTCGACCACGACGACCCCGTACTCGAGCGGATTCGGCACCGGTTTCAGGACGATGGTCGCGATCGCCTTGCGCTCGCGGTGGAACCGCGCGGCGGCGCCGAGGTCGATGTCGGTCAACGAGTCGCCCGAGATGACGACGAACGGCTCGTTGAGCTGCTGCCGCGCGAGCATCACCGAGCCGGCCGTCCCGAGCGGCGAATCCTCCACCGAGTAGCTCAGCGCGACCCCCTGCTCTGAGCCGTCGCCGAAGTAGTTGCGGATCGATGCGCCCAGGTACTGCACCGTCGCCACCACGTCGCGCAGCTGGTGGCGACGCAGGTGAAGAAGGATGTGCTCCATGATCGGCCGCCCGGCGACGGGTACCAGTGGCTTGGGCATGTTGCTGGTGAGCGGTCTAAGACGCGACCCCTCGCCGCCGGCCATGACGACTGCCTTCATCTCCCCTTCCTCACTACGATCTTAGGGTTGGCGTCCGGACTTCGGCCGAGATATTCGGCGATCCAGGTGGTCGCAGTGCTAGGCGACTCCGAGCACGTGAGGCAGCGCATCCCGTCGATGCGTGACCGAGCGCGCGCAGGAGTCAACGACGCAATGCGGCCGGCTGGGCGTCGAAGATCCGGCTGAAGGCCCGGACGACAGCCCTTAGCGTGGTGGACGAACTCAACCAATTCGCTTACGACCTGCTCTGGACCTGGCAGCCCCGCATCGAAGCTTTGTTCCGGGCGCTCGACCCCGACCTCTGGAAATCCACCCGCGAAAATCCCGTCCTGCTTCTCGCCCAGCTTGGCGAGGAAGGCGTCCGGAAGGCCTGCGAGCGAGAGGAGGTCAGGCGCGCGTTCGATGATGCGCGCGCGGCCTACCACGAGTACTACGAACGCAAGCCGCGATTCATGGATGCGCAGGCGCCACTGGGCATAGCCTACTTCTCGCTCGAGTTCGGGCTCTCCGAGTGCCTGCCGATCTATTCGGGCGGGCTCGGGGTGCTGGCCGGCGACCACCTGAAGGCGACCAGCGACCTCGGCTTGCCCCTGGTCGCGGTCGGTCTCCTCTACAAGCAGGGGTTCGGGAGGCAGGACATCGACGCGAGCGGCCGCCAGTTCGAGGTCTATTCGGAAAATCGAGGCTCCGACCTGCCCGTGAACAAGGTCGACGGCGTCGAGGTCGAGGCTCCGATCGGCCAGCGCAACGTGCGTATCGCGGTCTGGCGCGCCAAGGTCGGCCGCGTGCCGCTCTTCCTGCTCGACACCGACCTCGAGTCCAACCCCAACGACCTGCGCAACATCACCGACCGGCTTTACGTGCCGGAGCCGGACCGGCGCCTGCGCCAGGAGATCGTGCTCGGCATCGGCGGCGTTCGCGTCCTGCGCGCGCTTGGCATAGACTCCGGCGTCTTCCACCTCAACGAGGGGCACAGCTTTCTGTGCGCGATCGAGCGGATCCGCGAGCTCAGGGCTTCCCGCCAGATGACCCTCGAGGAGGCGCGCCTGGTCGCTCGCGCCGGAATCGTCTTCACCACCCACACGCCGATCGCCGCGGGCAGCGACTACTTCGACGCCGGACTGGTGTGGGATCAGCTCGGCCCCTACCTCGCACAGGTAGGCATCTCCTTCGACCGCTTCATGGATCTCGGCCGCCAGCGTCCCGGCGATCCGCGCGAGAGGCTCTGCACGACATACGCCGCGCTCCGGCTGGCCGACCAGTCGGTCGGGGTGAGCCGCCTGCACGGGGCGGTGTCGCGCCGGCTGTGGAAGGACGCTTGGCGCGGGCTGCCGGACGCGCAGGTCCCCATCGGATCGGTGACCAACGGCGTCCACATGCCGACGTGGGTCGCGCCTGAGATCGCCTCCCTCCTCAGCCGGTACGTGGGACCTGACTGGTGGGATCTCGATCCGGCCGACGGCAGATGGCATGCGGTCTATGAAATATCGGCCGCCGAGCTATGGACGATCCACGGCGAGCTCAAGCGCCGGCTGCTCGAGTACTCGAAAGAACGCGCCGAGACACCGCACGAGATCGACATGAACGCGTTGACGATCGGTTTCGGCCGCCGCTTCGCGCCGTACAAGCGCGCGAACTTGCTGCTGCGGGACCGCGCGCGCCTCACCAAGCTGCTCCGCAACACCAAGCGCCCGGTCCAGATTCTCTTCGCCGGCAAGTCGCATCCCGCGGACCAGCCGGGAAAGGACATCGTCGCGGGGATCGTGGGATTGGCCCGCGAGGAGCCGCGCGTGGTCTTCCTCAAGGACTACGACATCACGCTGGCGCGGCATCTCGTGCAGGGCGCCGACGTCTGGCTCAACAACCCGCGGCGATTCCTCGAGGCGAGCGGCACCAGCGGCATGAAGGCCGGCGCCAACGGCGCGCTGAACGTCAGCGTCCTCGACGGGTGGTGGGACGAGGCCTACCGCCCGGAGCTCGGCTGGGCGATTCCATCAGGCGCGACGCTCGACCGGCCCGAGATCGATGATGTCGCCGAGGCCGAGGGCCTGTTCCGGCTGCTCGAACGGGAGGTCGTGCCGGCCTTCTACGAACGCGACGAGGCTGGCATCCCCCGGCGGTGGGTGGAGATGATGAAGGCGTCGATGCGCAACGTTGCGACGCAGTTCTCGGCGAGGCGCATGGTCATCGACTACTTCAACACCGCCTACGGGCCCGGCGCCCGCCGGGTCGAGCAGCTTCGCCTACTGCCCGACTGGGGTGGATAAATATGAGAGGGAACCCATATGGTTCCCTCTCATCGGCCGGCCGCTTCGCGACGGGCCTGCTCTCTTTCCGGTATACGGTTTGGACTTGTCTGAGTAGTCACTCGGAGCGACGTTTGGGCGGCGTGAAAGACATAGTCGCGGCCGGGATAAACCCGGCCGCCAAAGCAACGCCGGCAGGAATCCCAGGGCTCGAAGCCAACGCGGCGTCTACTGCCCGACTGGGGTGGGTGAGGCGGCTGCGCCTGCTTCGGGAGCGGCGCCGACCCCGTGCCGCTCGCGGTGGGCGGCGATCGCCGCCAGGTAGAGCTGGACGTACTTGTCGGCCGAGCGCGACCAGGACACGTCCTCTTGCATATCGTGCTGGACCAGCCACTGCCATACGCTCGGATGCCGGAACGTCTCCGCCGCCCTCACCACCGCGGCGAAGAACTGCCACGGGTCGTACGGCCCAAATCGGAATCCGTTTCCTTTCTGCGCGACAGGGTCGTAGTCCCGAATCGTGTCCGCGAGGCCGCCCGTGGCGCGCACGACCGGGATGGTGCCGTAGCGCAAGGCGATGAGCTGGGCGAGGCCGCCGGGTTCGAACCGCGACGGCATCCACAGCATATCGGCGCCGGCGTAGATGCGCTGCGCGAGCGAGGCATCGAAACCGATCGCGACCGCGACCTGCCGCGGCAGCTCGGACGCCCACCGCCGGAACATGTCTTCGTACCTGCGGTCGCCGGTCCCGATCACGACGATCTGCAGACCGAGCTGAACCAGCTCGGGCATCGCCTGCTCGATGAGGTCGAAGCCCTTGACGTCGTAGAAGCGCGACACGATCGCGCACAGCGGTCTGTTCGAGTCCTCCAGGCCCAGCTCTGTGCGGAGCGCGGCCCTGCACAGCGCCTTTCCCTGTGGCGCGTCGGCCGAATAGTGAACCGGGATGTTCGGATCGCGCTGCGGGTCGAAGATCTCGTAGTCGATCCCGTTCAGGATCCCATGCAGCTTCTGCGTCTCCCGCCGCAGCAGCTCGTCGAGGCCCTCCCCGAACTCCGGCGTCTGGATCTCCTTCGCGTACCGCTCGCTGACGGTGTTGACGACATCCGCGAAGTGGATTCCTCTGCCCAGGACGTTGACGACGTTGTCCAGGCCCGGGATGCCCAACCGGATCAGGCCCCACTCCTGCAGGCCCGCGAGCATCAAGGCGCCGAACCCGAAGACGCCCTGCGCGGACAGGTTGTGGATGGTCAGCGTGGTGGCGATGTCCGCGTACCCCTCGCCCTCGTAGACCCGATCGAGGAGGTTGGGGATCAGAGCCGCGTACCAGTCATGCACGTGCACGACGTCGGGGAAGAAGTCGAGGGCGGGCATCATCTCGAGGACCGCGCGGCAGAAGTAAACAGAGCGCGCGTCGTCGTCGCCGAAGCCGAACATCCCATCGCGGTCGTAGAGAGGCGGGCAGTCGACGAAGTACACGACCATATCGCCCAGCCGGCCCTCGAAGATCGTCGCGCTCATCCTGTCGGTACCAAGGGGAACCGAAAGGTCGGTGACCACCGGTCGCAAGCCGTAGCGTTCGATGTCGACCTGCCGATAGCGTGGCAGCACCACTCGAACGTCATGCCCGAGGTGTAGCAGCTCCTTCGAAAGTGAGGCCGCGACGTCGGAAACGCCACCGAGCTTGGCAAACGGCGCGAGCTCGGCCGTCGCGACCAGAACTTTGAGGTGCTTTGCGTGCTCCGTCTCGATCGCCAGAGTCTGCCCAGGCACGCGGATCCCGAGCGCGCCCGACGGCGGAACTACTTCGATGTCTCTGCCTTCCCTGCTCACCACCAACACGACCTCGAAGGCGTCGCCGGCTCTCTTGCCGAGCTGGCTGAAGGGGATCCCGATCGCAAACGGGTCATCTACTTCCCAGCTGTTCTCGACGATCGCGCTGGTCTGCGACTCCGCGACCCTTGCCACCGAGACGGTGCCACCCTGATCGCGAGGCGTGATCCGGACGACGTAGGCAGGGTCGAAGCCGAGCTCGCCCACCGCGCTCCGCGGAAGCGGCAGCTCGACGTCTCCGACTCCGTCCGCCGCCGGCCCCGAGCAGTAAAGCCAGAACTCCACCTTCTGCGTCTCGAGCTCGGTCCCTGAGCGAGGCGAGTCGATGCGGAAGTACATGTGGTCGTCGTCGTTGCCGTAATACACACGCTCGACGACGCCCGCGGGACGGTGCAAGGCCCCGAACCCGGATCCCACGAGGTAGTAGCCCGCCTGGGCCCACGCAGCGTCGCGTCTCGACTGGGGGCTGATCGATGCCGACGGGACACCTCGCTCCGCGGAGGGCGCGCGCTTGATGATTGGCTGGAACAGGCGCGCCGGAGCCCGGGCGCCCATGAGCTTGTAGACGTTGCGCAGATGAAGGCGGAACTGGTTGTCCCAGATCGGGTCCATGCCAGAGTCATGCTTGCGGCTGAACCACCAGAACCAGTCGCTGCCTTCTGTGATCAGGATCTCGCGCCACGCCAGGGCGGCTTGCTGCGATTCCTTCGGACGCTGCTGGGATTGCGCGTCGAGCCAATCGCGAGTCTCCGCCAGCAGGTCCCACGCGACGTTGTGCTCGGGATCGCCGATCCAGGTGTCGAGGCTCGCGCCGATCCAGCTGCCTGTATGGAGGTGGTGGAGCAGCTGCTGCGGGGCGTGCTCGGCGAGAAAGTCGGAGACGGTCGTCGTAACGACGTCCGAGGTCGACTCGAGCTCTGTATAGAGCGCGTTGAGGAAATCGTGGCCATCGCGCGGGTAGAACTCCCACGCGTTCTCGCCATCGAGCGCGATCACCGCGAGAAAATCGCGGTCGCCCTGCGCGTCGCGGATCCGGCGCAGCCTTCCCATGAGGTCGCGGGCGGCGTCGACCGACGAAAGCCGCTGGTAGTCGAAGCCGATCACGTTGGAGAGCTGCGAGTCTCGAAAAACCATCGCGACCGAGCCGCCCTCGCGTGCCACGCGCTTCGGCTCATAGAGATGCTCATCGCGGTTGAAGTGTCCCTCGAGCGAGCGAGCCAGCACCTCCTCGTCGCTGATCATCCATTCGACCTTCGCTTTCTCGGCGAGGCCTATCACGCTCTCCCCCACCGCCATCTCAGATGGCCACATGCCCTTGGGCCGGCGCCCGAGCATTCGCTCGAAGAGCCCCATACCCAGCTCGATCTGCCGCTCCGCATCCTCGCGGTGCGAGAAGTGACGCTCGGGGAGCTGGATCTGGGGGTTGGCGCTGCGCGCCGAGTCGACATGGCAGATCAGCGGAAGGATCGGGTGGTAGTAGGGAGAGAAGGTCAGCTCCGCCTGACCGCGCTCCGCCACCTCGCGGTATTTCGGGATGACGCTGCGGATGCGCTCGAGCTGCGCCTCAAAGAGGATCGACTTGTCCTCGTCGGTGTAGTCACGGTCCTTGCGCTTCAGCTCGGCAAGGCGCGGGTCGGATTCCACCCAGACCGGGTCGCACCACGCGAGGTTGAACCAGACCTGGAGGTCGCGGATGTCCTTGTCCGTGAACTGGGCGTCCGCCGCCCGCGACGCGAGCTCGAGGTATCGCGGCGACTGCTGCACTCGAAGCGCCCGCGGTGACTCGCGCATCCAGCGCAGGACAAAATCGCGCTCCTCGGCGGACAGGTCGCCTGCGGCGCGCTTGCTGAGGTTGAGAAACAGGTCGACCGACTCTTCCTTGCCGTAGTCCTCGATCTGCGCGAGAAGCGAAGGCACGAGGTTGAACGTCGCCCGGATCTTGGGGTACCCATCGAGGAGAGCCGGCATCTTGTAGTAGTCCTTCGCGGAGCGCAAGCGCACCCAAGGCAAGAGGTACGTGCTCGTGAGATCGTCCTTGTAGTACGGCTGATGCATGTGCCAGACGAAAGCGACGTGAAGTGGCTTCATCAGAGGCTCAGATCGTCGCTTTGGCGGCCGAGTTCATCTCGGCCGCGACCCGCGCGTGAGTGCCGCCGCCAGGCGTGGCATGTGGAACATCATTTCGTAAATCCAAACAATCGGAAGGTGAGCAGGGCCGCGTTCGCGGCCCGATGAGCGGAAACAGGCTGTTTCCGCTCATATCGCTGATGCATGTGCCAGACGAAAGCGACGTGAAGTGGCTTCATCGGTTCAGGTCAATGATCGCAGTGTCCGCGTCCGCGTCACTCGCTTCTTGATCATGGGAGCGGGCAGTTTGACCGCCTGGCGCTCGGCGGCGAAATCGACCCGCAATAGGAGCTGGTCGATCACCTTCTCCCAGGCGTAGTCGCGTGCGGTCACGCGGCCCCGCTTGCGCAGGTGCTCGGCGAGCCGCGGCCTCTCCTTCAAGACGGCAAGCTCGGTCACGATCTCGAGGGGGTCGTCGGTCTCCAGCACAAGCGCGTTGCGGTAGGGCTCGGCGTAGTCCTCGCCCGTCGAGCCCGTCACCGCGACGCCACCGGCCGCCATGACCTCGAGGCCGACGAGTCCGAACGGCTCGTGGCCCGAGTTGGCCAGCACCGCGTCGGCCGATGCGTAGATGACTCGGACGAGCGATTCGTCGAGGAAGCTCGTCACGTTGATCACGTCCGCGCCGGCGGACTCACGCAGCAACCCCGCGAGTTCGGCCGGGTCGCGCGGAGCCCCGACGTTGCGAACGCCGAGGCCCTCATGCTGGGCGAGGCCGATGACCTCGGCCCCGTGCGGCTCACGCCCGCCGCGCATCAGCAGCTTCACGGTGCGTCCGCGGCGCTTGAGCTCCGCGGCCGCCGCCACCGCCATCAGCCAGCGCTTGTCGGGGTCGAAACGGCCGATCTTGAACCAGAAGTGCTCGGCGCCCGCGGCGGATCTCACGTCTGTAACGGCCTGGGTGTCCGGATCGCCGATCGATTCGCGCGGGATGCCGTTGGGGATCACGATCGGGTTCTGGCCCGATTCCCACATCCGGAACTTCATGTATCGGCTCACCGTCGTCACGGTGCTCGCCAGATTGAGCGGAGCCCAATCGATGCGGTTGAAGCCGTACGTGTTGTTGGCGTTCCACAACATCACGACGCGGTCGCGCAGACCGCGGTAGTAGAGCAAGTCCGAGACGAGCCTCATCGACCACGAGGTGTGCCACTCCTCGCCGAGCACGATCACGTGCTTGTCCTCCGCCACCGCCGGAGCGATGACATTGTCGACGAGGTTCGGCGGCAGGCTGTAGTTCCAGTCGCGGATCTTGCCTTCCTCTCCGTCGTATACGCCGCCGCGATGCTGGGACGAGATCCACTGGCACCATCGCCTGAGCCGCAGCCTGCCTCCCTCGAGGTCCTCCTCTCCCGGCAGCTGGGGGTCGCCACAGAAATAGAGGTATGTCGGGTAACCCATCGTGGCCAGCGCCCGCGACAGGCCCTTCACCCTGACCCCAAGGCCTCCCGCCTGGCTGTACACGTCGGGTCCTTCGAAGCTGAGGATCACAAAGACGGTGCGCGCCGGGTCGAGGTTCACCTTGCCGCTCGAACGATCTTCATTGCCTCGGCGTGAAGCTCCGCGGTCGGCGCGCACAGGAGCGTGGAACGGCTCTCGAGGTCGCAGCGCAGTTTCGCGATCGGCTCGCCTTCCATGGTCGTCGCGACGCCGCCGGTCTCGGACAGGAGCAGGAGGCTCGCGGCCATATCGAAGACCCGAACAGGTGACGGCGCGCAGAAGACATCGAATCCTCCGGCGCTCGTGAGAGCGATCGAGATCGCCATCGAGCCCAGTATGCGAATCTTCGACGCGCGCTCCACCAGTGACGAAGCCAGTCTGAGGTTGCGCGGATTGCTCTCGAGCCCGAGCAGCTCGATGCGGCCGGCGAGCGAGCGCCTCATCGCCATCAGTGGCCTGCCCGAACGCCGAGCGCCCTGCTCGCGGATCGCGGTCCACTCTTCGCCGGTCGCGAGGTTCAGAACAAGGCCCGCGAGCGTGTCCGACACAAGAGGTCCGTCGAGGACCGCGAGCATCAGTCCGAAGAGCGGGACACCCTGCTTGGCGTTCAAGCTGCCGTCGACAGGATCGACGAGGACGAGCGGGAAGTCGGCGCCGAAGCTCCTGCGGCCCGCCTCCTCGGAGAGCACCGAGAACTTCTCTCCCCGCTCCGCGAGCCCCCCAAGCTCACCGAGAACGATTGCCTCGGCCGCGCGGTCGAGCTCGATGGTGGTGTCGCCGCCCGCGCCCACGCTCAGCGCGGCGCGACCGGCCTCGGTGCCGGCCAGTGGCAGCACAGCGCGGCGCACGCCTTCACCGACGCGGGAGAAGACCTCCAGCCACTCGCCGCTGGTCAGGGGACCCCGCGAACTCACGGCGAAGCCTCCGAGTTCGTGGGGATTTGTTTCAGTGCGGGGCTTCGGTCGTGCTGGTTTCGGTCGAGACCTTGCGGCGTCGGCGCCGCCTTCTCTCGACCACGATCGTTATTAGGTACGGCTGCTGCATCGCCCACACGCGCTCGATGAGCTGCGGAATGGGGATCGCATGAGGCTGCTCGATCCCCAGCATCACGAGCGCCTCGGCGACATGATCGGGGAGCTCTGTCTTGTCGTGGAGATTGAGTTGCTCGAGGCTTTCCAGGATGTCGTCCAGACGGCGCAGACCGCCCCGCCGCTCCTGGTCTCCGCGCTGCATCGGTGACAGCTTACTTGGAGATGGCTTGGACCAGCGAGCGGGTCACCTCCTCCGCGCGCTCGAACTGCAGCCAGTGTCCGGCCCCCTCGAGAACCTCGAGCCGAAACTCGCCGGCCATGTGCTGTGCGGTGCTCTCCGCCTGCAAGCGGCCGAGCGCCGGGTCCTGGTCGCCCCACAAGAGGACAGTGGGTGCGGTCACGCGTAGATCGGACCGCAGACCCGCCCACCAGTGATCCCGTGAGAGATTCGCGCGGTAGTAGTTGAGCGCCGCCGTGAGGCGGCCCGGGCGCGACAGGGAGCGGACGAATCCATCGACGACGGATCGCGGCACCACACCACCGAACATCGCGCGCAGCCGCCTGAACTCGTCTTCCGCCAGCACGCTCTCGGCCTTGCCCTCGGTCAAGAACAGCCGGATGTATTGCGAGCGCGCCTTCTGGTCTTCGTCGGCGGCGGTCGCGGCGCCCAGCGTCGCGGGGTGGCCCACCGAGAGGACCGTCAGCGTCTTCGTCATCTCCGGATGGATGCCCGCCAAGAACCACGCGACCAACGCGCCCCAGTCATGGCCGCCGATATGGGCCGCCTCGCGGCCGAAGGCCCTGATGATCCCGGCCACGTCCTCAACCAGGTCGGCGAGCCCGTAGCCCTCGACGCCGGACGGAGCATCGCTGCCACCGTAGCCACGCATGTCGGGCGCGACGGCGAGCGCTCCCGCGCGAGCGAGGGCCGTGACCTGTCTCGTCCACGACTCGCCGCCTTCCGGGAAGCCGTGCAGGAGGACGAAGAGCTCGCCGGATGCGGGACCATCGGCGGACACCCGGAATCGCAGGCCGTTGGCCTCGACCATGTGCTGGCTTGCGCTCATTTCAAGTTTTTCTGTATGAAATCCGCCGCGACGTCGAGTGCCTGGTCGAGAACCTTGAGCAGGCCGTGCCCCTGGTCCTTGAACACGACGAGGCGCGCGTCCGGGATGAGCTTGATCTTCTCTTGCAGCAGGTCGAGATGCGCGAAGGGATCGCGGTCGCCGCTCAGAAACAGAGTCGGGCAGCGAATCTGGGGCCAGTGATCGGTCCGGAGCTGATCGGGAAAGCCCGGACGATGCAGCGGATACGAGAAAAGGACGAGACCACCGAAGTCCGCCTCGATCGCGGCCATGCTCGCGACTCTTCCACCGAAGGACTGACCACCTCCGATGACCTCATGTCCACGACCCGAAGTCTTGATGAAGACGGGCATCGCTTTCTCCGCGCTGCCGCGAGGTAGATCGACCGCGATGGCATCGATTCCTCGTCGTTTGAAACCGACGACATAGGGTTTCATCGACGCCGCGGTGCCTGATGCTCCATGACCGATGTATGGCGATGCGACTCGTGGTTGCCACCACAGAGGCAACGGACCCGACGCGAGAGAGCGGACCATTTCGACAAGCCGCCAACGTCTCGGAATCCTTATCAATGAGGGTCCGTGGCGAAGCCCGTGGGGTTGCAGAGGCGGTGCGTGCAGGAGAAATCCTGACCACGTCTAACCACCACATGGAACCCGCCAAACCGATCGAACCTATCGGGTCCATATCTTCAGGAGAAGGAGGTAACGCACATGGCTAAGAAGAAGGCTGCCAAGAAGCCGGCCAAGAAGGCCGCCAAGAAGACCTCGAAGAAGAAGTAACGCACTTCTCTTCGTCAATCGTTTCGTAAGCCCGTCACGCGCCGGGGTTCTGTGGAGCCCCGGCCCTTTTTTATGTAGAACTCTCGATCAGCCCGGCGATCTGCGCCGCGGCAAGCGGCGCGAGCAGGATCCCTTTACGGTGATGGCCGGTCGCCACGATCAGGTTGCGGACCTCGCTGATCGCGACGATGGGCCGGCCGTCGCGCGTCAGCGGGCGCAGCCCAGCCCACACGCGCTGCAGGCTCGCCTTTGCGAGAGCGGGCACGAGCTTCTGCGCGAAGGTGAGCAGCGATGCGATGCCTTCTACGGTCGGCCTGTCATCGAAGCCCGCGTCTTCCTCGGTGCCGCCCGCGATGATCGTGCCATCGCCTTTCGGCACCAGGTAACCGTTGGACCAGAAGACGCTGCGCCTGAGGATCGTCGACCCAGGGTCAAGCGCCGCGAGCTGTCCCCGCTGCGGGCGAACATCCACGTCGACCCCCGCGGCAGATGCGACCTCGCGCGTCCACGGTCCGGCGGCGACGATGACCCAGTCCACGTCGATGGTCCCTGCCGGCGTCTTCACGCTGCGTACCTGATTGCCTTCGATGTCGAAGCCGATCGCAGGCGTGCCCTCGCGGATCTCGGCGCCGCGAGCGGCGGCCGCGCGAGCGAGTGCCCGCACGAATCGCGGCGGCGTGAGGTGCGCGTGCTCGATCAACATGGCGCCGACGACGTCGGAGCTCATCGCCGGCTCGGTTTGGCGGGACTCGCCTGCGTCGAGCCAGCGTCCCTCGCCGGACTTGAGGGCCTCGGCCTCCTGTGTCGTGAAGGCGGGCTTCAAGCCTTGCTGGATCCGGTACTCGACGACAAGCCCGCTGTCCTTCTCGATCCTGGCCACAACCTCGGGAAACATCGCGAGGGCCTGGCGGTCCGAATCGAGGTGCGACGGGCTCAGCTCGCCGGCGGCGGCACCCGAGGCGCGCGCTCCCAGCTGGTCACGTTCGAGGAGGATCACCTCGTGGCGGTCGAGCGTCATGCGTTCGGCGCCGGCGCAGCCGATGACCCCGCCCCCGATGACGACCACCCGCGACATATAAGGAAGATAGCCGCGCCTCCGTTAAGCCTCTTGACCCGCGAACATGCGTTCGGTATTCTTTTCATCGGCCTCCAGTTACGCCCTGCGTCTTCCTCCGAGGCTCACCAAGATGCAGGGACAGAAACTTGAGCTAGCCATTGATTCGATTCGTGTCCGCTTCGGCAGCCAGGCGCTGACCAGGGCGGCCGAGCTGCCACCTCCGCAGGCGTGGCCCAGCGGAACCCCAGTCGACAAGCTCACCGGCATCGGCGGCCTGCCGCGTGGCCGGATCTCCCTGTTCACGGGCAGCGGTACGTGCGGCAAGCTCACCCTCGCCCTCGCCCTACTTGCCAGCGCGACTCACGAGTTCGCGCACGCGATCGTGATCGACGCGGGCGGATTCGACCCCCAAAGCCTCCTTCCCTTCTCTGCGGAGCTTGGCGCGCTGACCGTAGTCAGCGCGCCGGCTCCCGAAATCGCCGGCGAGGCGGCTGCCACCCTCGCGCGAGCTGGGGCGGGCTTCCTCCTATTGACGGGCGAGGTCCCAGAGCACTGGCTGGGACCTCTGGAGTCGGGCGCCAGCCGATCGGGCACCGTGGTGGTGGGCGTGGTCGACGCTCCGAATCGCGCTCTCGCCCACGCCTCGAGCTTCAGCCTTGCCTTCTTGCGGTCGGACTGGGTGTGGGAGCGCGGCCAGCTCGCCGGCATTCAAGTGTCGGCACGTTGCGTGAAAAACCGGGTCGCGCCTCCTCTCGGCGAGACAGAGCTCGAGATTCGCTACCCCCTCGGCTTTCGAGCGCTCACCGATTTCGTCTCCGGGGTCCACGAGGTACCCGACCGAAACCTCGTCCAGGAGGTGGCGGAATTCACGTCTGCTGCGGTCTGACCAATCACCTCGAGCTTGCGCGGCGGCCGGACCTCTACGGATCGCCGGTGGTGGTCGGCCGTTGGGACGAGCACGTCGTCGCCGCGTCAGAGGAGACGCTGGAGCTTGGGGTCATGCCCGGCATGGCGCTGCGGCAGGCGGAGCATCTTTGCCCGCAGGCGACTTTCGTTCTGCCCGATGAAGAAGCGACCGCTCGGATTCGCGAGCTGATCTCGAGCGCGCTGTACGACCTCGCGCCCATCGTCGAGGTGCGCGACGAAGGTGTGGCGTGGCTGGAGCTGAGCGGCGTCGCACAGGCAGGCGATTCGATCCGCGAGATGCGGAGGCGATTGCTGAAGGCGATAGGGCGCGAACCTCGGCTCGGTCTCGCGGCCGGCCCTTTCTCCGCGCGACTCGCCGCGGCGCGCGCGAGGCCGGGTCGCCTGATGCCGGTGGAAGACGCTAGAACATTCCTCGCGCCTATTCGATCGCGTGAGCTGCCGCTCGACGCCGAGCAGCTCGAGCGACTTGATCTTCTCGGACTGCGCACGCTGGGAGATGTCGCGGCGATCGGTCCGCGTGAGCTGGAAAGCCAGCTCGGTCGCGACGGAAGGCACGCTGTCTTGCTCGCGCGAGGCATCGAGCCCGATCAGCTCGTGGCATGGAAGCCGCCGCTCTTTACGAGCGCGCACCGCCAGTTCGGCGAACCGGTCGAGGACCGCGAGGCTTTGCTGTTCGTCGCCCGGGCGTTGTGCGGCGACCTCGCGGAAGAGCTGGGCCTTCGCGGCGCGGGGGCCAAACATGTGCGGGTACGGCTCCACTTTGAATCCGGCGAATCGGAAAAGCGCGAATCGATCGTCCGTCACACATTGAGCAGCACCACGGAGCTGTTCGGGCTCATCGGGGCGTGGATCAAGGAATGGAGGCCGCGCGCGCCCATCACCGAGCTCTGGATCGAGCTCCCCGTGCTGGAGGGCGCGGGGCGGCGACAGCTGCGGCTGTGGGCGGGGGGCGATGGATCGAGCGAAGAGGTCGCCGCCGCGATGGAGCGGCTGCAGGAACGCTTCGGCGACGACGTGGTCTGGAAACCGAAACAGCTCCTCCCCATTCATGGGGACGTGGCAACTCTTCCCCATTCATGGGGAAGTACCGGCCCTCAGGGGTCCCCGCGGAGTCGAAGACTCCGTGGGGCAGAAAGGCCGGGGATGGGGCAGCCGGCGGGGCTATGACGCGGCTGATTACTCCGCCTACCGCGATCGACGTCACGCTCGGCCCTGGTGGCGCACCCGAGTCCATCTCAGGCGTGCTGAACGGATCGATCGACCCCATCGCGCGCTGGAAGGTCGAGACCTCCTGGTGGACCAAGCCCGTGGTCCGCGAGTACTGGAAGGTCGTGCTCAACAGCAACCTCCTGTGCGAGCTCTATCACGACGTCGCGAGCAACGACTGGTTCGTCGAGCGCGTCTATGACTAAGGCACGATCGCTACGCTTGCGCCCCGTGCCAGACCTCGCGCATTGGCCGCCTACCCGTACCGATGCGGTCGGACAGGCGGGCGAGTTCCTCGTCTGGGCAGCCATGATCACGCAGTCAGGCGGCGGCCTCCACGTCTTCCTGCCGCTGCTCGACCGCGGTATCGACGGGCTCATCCACCGGCTTGACGACGGTGCCTACCTCGCGATTCAAGTGAAGACCAAGTCTGTGGTGAGTCACGCCGAAGCTCCGATTGCCCTGTACGAGAATCACCTGTTCACGCCCGACCAGCTGGTGATCGGGGTATTTCTCGAGGGCGATCGCCTGGGTCCGTACGCCCTGGTTGTCGACGCCAGGACCATCAAGCGGAAGGCAGGGCGGATCGACGATCAGGGTCGCACGATGCTGATCGTCGACATGCCTGTGAACCCCCGGCCTGGACACATGTGGAGCGAGGACCTCGTCCCGGTGGAAGGCATCGCCGCAAGGCTTGGGCTGGGCCCGAGGGCACCTGTCGCGCCGCCCGAGATCCCGGTCCCGCTCCTTCCGCCATCTGATGAGGACCGTGTGATCGGCTTCCTCGGTGAGCAAGAGGTATGCCGGCGCCTCGCCACGCTGGACGATTGCGGTCTCTTCCGCCCGTTTCCCGACAGCGAGATGACGGAGGTGGTCGTGCGACGCCTGGCGACAGGAAGCACCCTAGGCATCCAGGTCAAGACCGCCCAGCTCGACCAGCCGCACGACGAGCGCCAGGTGCTGATTCATCGCGCCACGTTTGTCGAATCACCGTCGATCGTCGTCGTCGCGCAGGCATGGATCGTTCCCGAGCATCGTTTTCACGAGACGTGCCTCGTCCTTCCTGCTCAGGACGTTCCTTCACTTGCGAGTATCGATGGCCCTTATTACAAGCTCCACTTCCGGGCCGACGGAAGTCGTGAACCGAGCAGGCTCGACCCCTACCGCGTGCCCCTGAAGCGACTGGCCGAAGAAATCTCAAGCAGGCTTTAGCTGAGTGTCGGCGCCTTATGTCGAGCTCCACAGCCACTCCAACTTCTCCTTCCTGGACGGTGGCTCGCATCCCTATGAGCTGGCCGTGCGCGCCGCCGAGCTCGAGATGCCGGCGCTGGCCATCACCGACCGCGGCGGTGTCTACGGCGCCGTCCGCCATCTCCAGGCCTGCCGGAAGTTGGGCGTCAAGCCGATCATCGGCAGCGCGCTGGAGGTCGACGGTGAGGAGATGATCCTCATCGCTCGCAACCTCCGCGGCTACTCCAACCTCTGCCGCCTCCTCACTCTCGCCCATGCCGACCAGCCCAAGGGCGAGGCGCGGTCGACGCTGGCCACGGTCGCCGAGCATCGCGGCGATCTCTTCTATCTCAGCCCGACCGACGGCGAGCAGAGGATGCGCGAGCTGCAGGACGCGCTGGGCTCGGAGAACGTCTTCAGCGAGCTCCACCATCACCTGCGGCCCGAGGACGAGTGGGTGCTCGAAGGTCGGGCGGCGATGGCCCGGCGCTGCGGCGCCCGTGTCGTGGCCACTAACGAGGTCCACTATCACGTCGCCTCGCGCCGCCGTCTCCACGATGTCCTGGTCGCCATCCGCCACCGCGCCACGCTGGATGAAGCACGCGCCCACCTCTTTCCGAATTCGGAGCATCACCTCAAAGGCGGCGCCGATATGCGACCGCTCTTCCATGGCCATGAGGAGGCGCTGGCCACGCCCTGGGAGATCGCTCAGGCTTGCGATGTCGACCTCGACTTCCGCAAGGTCAGGTTTCCCGGTTATCCGGTCCCAGCGGGCGAGACGCCGTTCTCCTTTCTCTACAAGCTCTGCTTCGAAGGGGTGCGCGATCGCTACCGGCCGATCACGCCCGCGGTCGCCCAGCGCTTGAAGCGCGAGCTGGAGGTGATCGAGAAGACAGGCCTGGCCGAGTTCTTCCTGATCAACTGGGACCTCATGCGATTTGCCCGCGAGCACGGTGTGCCTGGACAGGGCCGAGGCTCGGCCGCCGACTCGATCGTGGCTTACGTGCTGGGCATCACGCGTGTCGACCCCATCGAGCACAACCTGCTATTCGAGCGCTTCCTGCACGAAGAGATGACGAGCACGCCGGACATCGATATCGATTTCTCGACCGAGCATCGCGAGCAGGTCATCCAGTACATCTATGAGAAGTACGGCTGGGAGCGGACGGGGATGGTGTGCAACGTGGTCACCTTCCAGCCTCGGATGGCGATCCGCCAGGTCGGCAAGGCACTTGGCTTTTCGGCCGAGCTCCTCGACCGCCTGGCCAAGGGCGTCGACCGCTGGTTCACCGAAGACGTCGAGGACTCGATGACGGGCGCGGTGCCGCCGCCGGACATGCGACCGCAGAGCTGGCAGCAGTTCTTGGAGCTGTGCCGCGAGGTCATCGAGTTCCCCCGCCATCTGTCGATCCACAACGGCGGCATGCTCGTCACCGGCGAGCCGCTGGTGGACATCGCTCCGGTCGAGCCGGCCACGATGGAAGGGCGTCGCGTCGTCCAGTTCAACAAGGACGACGTCGAAGACCTGGGCCTGATCAAGATGGACATGCTCGGCTTGCGCACCCTGTCGGTCGTCGCCGAGGCGCTGGACCTGATCAAGGACACGACCGGTGTCCGGCCCGACCTCGACCAGCTGCCGCTCAATGACCCGGCCGTCTTCGAGATGTGCGGGGAGGCGGACACCATCGGCGTGTTCCAGATCGAATCGCGGGCGCAGATGCAGACGCTGCCGAGGACGCGGCCGAAGACGTTCAACGACCTCGTCGTCGAGGTGGCGATCATCCGGCCCGGACCGATCCAGGGCAACGCCGTTCATCCTTATATCCGGCGCAAGCAGGGCCGCGAATCGGTGACCTATGCGCACCCGCTGCTCGAGCCCATCCTCCAGGACACGCTGGGCGTGATCCTCTACCAGGAACAGATCATCGAGATCGCGATGTATGTCGCTGGCATGAAGCCGGGGCGCGCGGACGGTTTCCGGCGCGCCATGACCCGCCATCTCAATCGAGTCGAGATGTCCTCTCTGGAGGATGAGTTCATCGGCGGATGCCTCGCCAACGATGTGCCGCGCGAGGTGGCGGACCAGCTTTTTGCCGCGGTGCAGGGATTTGCGGTTTACGGATTCTGCCGGTCACACGCGGCGGCGTTCGCGCGCACGTCTTACGAGACTGCCTGGATGAAGCTCTTTCACCCGGTCGAGTTTGGGTGCGGTCTGCTGAACAACCAGCCGATGGGCTTCTACCACCCGAGCGTCCTGGTGGAGGACCTGAAGCGGCACGGACTGACCGCACTTCCCGTCGACATCAACCTCTCGGACATTCGCTGCCTGCCCGAAGCGATTCCCACGTCTCCACCCGTCCAGGCACACCTGTCCGAGGGCCCTCCCTCCTCCACCTTGGCTGCCCTCCCCCGCTCGCCAACCGATTCCAGCGTACTCAACGAGTCAACCCTGCCTGTTAAGACGCGGTACGCGATGCGCATCGGCTTCAACTACGTCCGCGACCTCGGCGAAGAAGGTCGCAAGGCGATCGTTGAAGATCGCCGGCGTGGCGGCGTCTACCTGTCGTTCGACGACTTCATCAATCGCCTGCGAGGCGGACCGATCGGCCCGCGCGCGGTCCGCAACCTCGTCATGGTCGGCGCCTTCGACGCGCTTGGCCAACCTCGTCGCGGGCTGCTCTGGGGTTGGCAAGAGAGATGGCACGGCACCGGACTGCGCCGCGGCATCGACAAGCAGTCCGAGCTCAGGCTCAACGGCACCGCCCCGGCCCTCCCCCATATCGACGACTTCGACGCCAACCAGCTCGAGTACCGTATCTCCGACCTCTCGACCGGCCACCACCTGATCCACTTCTGCCGCGACCGCCTGGCCGCCCTTGGCGCGCTCGAAAGCAACAAGCTCCCCGCCGTCGCCAACAACAAACGCGTACGCGTGGCGGGGCTGGTGATCACTCGCCAGGCGCCTTCGACGGCAAAGAAGATCCGCTTCTTTACGCTCGAGGACGAGTACGGCCAGGTCAACGTGACGATCAAGCCCGAGATCTACGACCGGTACCGCCAGGTCGCCAACCGCCAGCCGATCCTGATCATCGATGGCGTGATGCAGCGCCAGGACGGAGTCCATTCCGTGCTCGCAAGCCACATCGAGGCCCTCCAGGGCGTGCCGCGCCCCGCCCAGCGCTCGCACGACTACCGCTGAAGTCCCGATACACCCCTTTTGCGCCGAACGGCCCCATCGAGGGCGCCAGATACACCCTCTTTGCGCCACACGGGCCCATCGAGCGCAGAGGGGCAACTCCTTACTTTCCGTAGCCGAACCGGGTGCTTTTGCGCCAAGCTATTCAGCTACAGCCGAATTCATCGCAGCAACCCCAGAGGAAAAAGCACCCCAATATGTCGATCGCCCGAGAAATCGAAGACATCGCGCGCGACCTGATCAAGCATCAGCACGACCATCCGCCGGTCAGGGACCTCAACCGCGATATCGAGCGGCGCCGCACCTTCGCGGACCGTGTCGCCGACGACTTCGCCCGCCTCGTGGGCAGCTGGGTCTTCGTCCTGGTCCAGGTCGGGATCATGGTCGTATGGGTCGGGCTCAACGCCCTGAACCTGATCCACCCATGGGACAGGTACCCGTTTCTCTTCTTGAACTTCATCCTCAGCCTGGAGGCCGCGGTCTGGGTTTCCGTCGTGCTGATGGCGCTGAACCGCATCGCGGACCGCGACCGGCTCCGCGCGCAGCATGACTACGAGCTCAACGTCAAGGCCGAAGAAGAACTGAAAGCGTTGATGAACCACCTGATGCACCAGGACGAGATCCTGCTGCAGATCGTCAACCGTCTCGACCGCGGCGACCGGGAGATGAAGCGCCTGGCGCGGCGGCTCGAAGAGGTGATCGAATCGCGAAGCCAGGCAGCGGCCACACAGCCCCCGGGCACCGAGCGCCCACCGGTCAGCGTCCCGGCGCCCTAGCCCTAACTCAAGCTACCCGGTAAACGGCGTACTCGCCGTCGTCGTAGACGAGCGTGGCGTGCTGTTCCCAGTACGCGCGGCTGCCACCGCGCGGCACTTCCTGCGGACCGATCATCACGTAGTCGACGTGATACTTGCGCACAAGCGTCAAAGCCGACGGGTCGCCGGCCAGGATTCGCTTGTCGTCCGCACTCTTCTGGAGGTAGTCGGCGAGCCCGTACGTCCAGAGCCATCCGGCATAGCCGATCAGCTCACGGCGCCCCGCCAGCGTGGGGATCGGGCTGTTGTGCTCGTCCGCGACCGCGAACACGGCGGTCGGGCTGGTGTGGTTGCGCACCCAATCCGCGACTTTGAGCCCGCCCTCGTCCGTGAATTGATTGCTGCTCACGGTGAAGTCTGACGCCCGCGCGAGGTCCAGGGCCCCCGACAGGCCCAGCAACAGCATCAGGAGGACGGCAACGATCGCGGTCAGCGGGTGGCGCTTGAGCATCGCGGCGAGGAGCGCGCCCACCATCACGCTTCCCAGCAGCGCCCAGAACACGAAGAACTTGGTGTTGTCCCACACCCACGGCTGGAGCACGATGAGGTTCGGGATCACAAACCACAGCCACATCGGCGAGAACCACGTCGGAAACGCGGTGGGGAAAGCGCGGAGCAGGAACTGAGCCGCGACCAGGAGCGGCAGGAACAGCGATGTGTTCCAGATCCAGAACCACAGCCACTCGGCGCCGAACACGAACGGCCCGTCCTTCAGCACGTCGCCTGAGGACAACCAGCCGACCTGGATGCAGTAGCCATGGATCGAGGAAAGATCGCCGCATACGCTCGTGTTGTCCGGTGGCCACATCCACACGAGGATCGGCACGCCGACGAGGAGCGCGGGCCCGAAATAGGCCAGCCATTCCCACCTGCGGTTGAAGAGCGCCCAGAAGGCGGCGAGCGCGAGGACCGTGCCATACGCGTGGACGTGGAAGACGGGCATCACCGCAGCGACCAGACCCGCAAAAAGAAATGGTCGCCAGCCCAGCCGGTCGTGCAACGCGACCCACAGCACGACCAGCACGATCAAAGCGAGGCTGAAACCGAACAGGGTCGATCGCTGCGGGACCAGATAGGCCAGTACGGGATTGAGCCACTGCAGGTTGACATCGCGATTGAGCGTGTACTCGCGGGGCAGGTGGGCGAGCGCGCTCAGCCCGGCGCGCTGCAGGGCGTCGCGCAGGTAGATGAAGCCGAGTCCGCCGCTCAGCAGGAACACGAACACCGCGATTGCCGATGCTGCCCGTCCCGCCGTGAACCGCACCGCGGCGAGATACAGGACCGCCGGTAACGCCAACCCAAGCAAGCCGCTGGTCGCGGTCAAGGTCGCCGTGAGGGGCAGCCGCAAGGGGACGAGGTCGGCGGCGAGAAAGTCGATCATGAACGGGTAGCCAAGATGGTGGCCGGGGTCGATCGGAAACTCCGGCGGAAAGTTGTGGCCGTAGGCAAACGAACCGGCGAAGCTGAGGTGCGCCGCCCAGTCGCCCCAGATCGTGACGTACCCGGTGTAGAGGCCATCCGGCATGTACACGTAGGCCTGGTGAAGGAAGTGGGCTGTCCAGGCGCCGCATACGACAAACACCGCAACCAGCGGCCACGGATGACCCGAGGTACGCAGCGGCGCCAGCCAGCGGTCGCGGGCGTTCCTCCAATCGCGGCCGAGCACCGAGAGGCCGAACCACAAGCCCACCGCGCCTGTCGCGAGCGCAACGGCCAGCCCGAGAAGGACGGTGAGAAGCGTCACGTCCCTCACCAACAAGGCGGGCACGAACGTCATGAGGGCGACCGTCATGGCCCCGAGAACGGACCCGAAGACCACTCGCTCTTCGAGGTTGAAGGCGACGCCGGAGAGGTAGGTGATCCCGAAACCCGCGGCCGCGCTCGCGGCCAGGAATAGCCCGGCTAGTTCCAACAGAAGATCTGCGGCTGCGACGGAGGAAGGTCGCGGCAGTTGACGAGCCACATCTTCGGTCCCCATGGAGGCGTCCCTGCCCCTTCAAACCAGGCCGAGCTGGAGATGGGCACCGCCGTCCAGACCGGATAGAAGTAGCCGAAGAACATGACCGCAGTCGCGAGGTGCAGCGCGACCAGCGCCTCCCGTTTCGGGGGAGGCAGCTTGGAGGCGAGATACGCGAGCACGAAGGCCAGGGCGAGGACCATGAAAATCAGCCCGCCGAACATGTGATACATGAACAGCACGCGCGTGATCGGAAACCAGGGCGCGTACTGGCTGATGAACCCGAGCAGGATCACGGCCGCCGGGAAACTGCGGTGCCGGACGATGAAGTACGGCAGCGCGGCGACGCAGGGCAGGCTGGTCCACCAGATCCAGGGATTGCCGAGGTTGGACATGCGCGCCCACAGCACCTGGCCGGTGAAGACGTCATTGCCCAGCCCGTCGTACTGCGCGTAATAGAGCACCGGGCGGGCGAGAAACGGCCAGGACCACGCGGGTGATCCGTAGGGATGCGTCGCGACCAGGTTCTTGTGGTAGTTGTACGAGTCGACCTGGTACTTGACGAGGTCCATCACCGTGTGGAATTGGCCGCGGGCGAAAAACGGATACCACGACAGGACATAGATGCCGAGCGGAATCACGACCAGCGCCAGCAGGGCGACTGAGAGGTAGGCCGGCCAGGCCACGCCCGGGATGCGAGGGCTTTCGTCCCGGCGGACCGAGAGGAACGGCCAGCCGGCCGGACCCCATTCGAACTTCAGGCCCCGCAGGAGGAGCCAGAGCACGATGAAGAAGATGATGCTCGCCCATGCCGCGAGCACGATCCATTTCGACGCGATGCCGATGCCCAGCACGGTGCCCAGGGCGACCAGCGAGAGCATCGAGGAGTTGAACGAACGGCTCTGGATGTGGACCAGAAACAGGAAGTACGCGGTGAGGATGAAGAAGACCGGGAAGATGTCGATCATCCCGATGCGAGACTGGATGAAGAACATCCCATCGAAGCACGCGAGCGTCGCCGCGGCGATCGCAAAGAGGCGATTCGGCCACAGCCGCCGCGCCAGCAGGTACATCATCGGGATGCAAAGGGCGCCGAAGATGCAGGCGGCGATCCGCCATCCGAAGGTGTTGTTGCCGAGGTCGATGTAGTCGCCGACCGCACCCTGGAAGTTCGCCCGGAACCAGCCGTAACCCCACTCCCCCGTCGCGATGATCTCCTTGGCCAGCGGCGGCTCGGGGTCGAAGTAGTTGTACTTGCAAAGCACCGTGGTCGGCTTGCATTCCTCGATGCCCTTGATGTCTTTGTAAGCGTCGTCGGGGAAGTAGACCTCGTCGAAGACCTGTCCGTTCGGCGGCGACAGCTGGCCGTTCTGATCGGGATAGCCGCGGTTGAATGGATAGGCGAGGCCGCAGATCGTTCCCAGGTCACCCGGTGCATCGATGGGCGTCCTGGACACGCAGTTGGTGACGAACGGGCCCTGGGAGGGGTGGAGGAAGAAGTCGGGCAGGATCGGGCTGAAGAAGCGCACGACGAAGGCGACGACGGTCAGCGCCAGGATGGCGATCAGGTCGACTCGGTCGAAGTAGCTCGTTTCCTTTCTCGGGGCCACCGGCGCATCCTAGAGCTCGCCGCGCGCCGGCGGGATCACCGTTTCCGTTTGCGTCGCCTGGCCCCGCCCTGGTTCTGTCCGATCCGCTCAGGAAGGTGCGCGCTGATCTCCCACACCACCGTATCGGCATCCGGCACGGGGATCGCAATCGTGTCCTCGTACATGAGGCGAGATCGGAAGATGCCGAGCCGCTTCTTGATCTGAGCAAGCTCCGTCTCGTCACCGCGCACTTTGATGAAGACCGCGGGCTTGTCGATGTGCTGCTTCATGATCGGCGCGATCATTCGGCTCCGCTTGTCTTGAAAGTGCTGGCGCAAGGGCAACGCCTTCACCGACTTGATGGCGTCGTAGTCGATGACGACGTTTGAGAACATGCTCGCGATCCGTACGCCGCTGTCCAGCACCCGCAGGTTGCTGCGCCAGCGGTAGAGCAGGATCGCGCCCCCGAGGAGGATCCCGGTGGGGATGTAGACGAGCCACACCGCAAACGCCGGCGAGAACAGCTGGCCCTGGTAGATCGCTATGCCGGTGGCGACCACACCCGCCAGCAGCAGCAGCCCCGCGAAAAAGCGCTGCTGCAGCCACAGGTGGTGCGCGTAGAGAACCTGATGTCGGGCGGGACGCGAAGCGGCTTCGGTGCTCAAGGAACTACTGATTATCGGGTAGCCCCACTCCAGGTCGCTCCCAGGAACGGCTGCGCTCCACGGCCTGCCGCCACCGCGACTGCAGAGCGTCGGCCTGATCCCGGGACATCGCCGGCTCGAACTCTCGGTCGAGCTTCCACAGCTGGGCGAGGTCTGCGTCCTTCCACACGCCGGCGCCCAGGCCGGCAAGAAACGCCGCTCCGACCGCGGTCGTCTCGGTGTAGCGGGGACGGCGGACGGGGATGCCGCAAAGGTCGGCCTGGAGCTGACACAGCACGTCCATGACTGCGGCGCCGCCGTCCACCCGCAGCTCGGTCAGGTGCCGGCCCGTGTCCCGCTCCATCGCGTCGATCACGTCGCGGGTCTGGTAGGCCATGGACTCGACCGCGGCACGCACGATCTCGGCGCGTCCGGTGCCGCGGGTGAGCCCGACGATCGTGCCGCGGGCGTACGGGTCCCAATGCGGGGCACCCAAGCCGACGAACGCGGGGACCAGGAAGACACCGCCCGCATCCGGAACCGACGACGCCAGCGGCCCCGCTTCGCTCGCGCTCGCGATGATTCCGAGGCCATCGCGCAGCCACTGCAGCGCAGCGCCCGTGATGAAGATCGCGCCTTCGAGCGCGTAACTCAGCTCGCCGGCGCGGCGCCACCCGACCGTGGTCAGCATGCCCGTGGCGGATGCGACGCGTCGCTTGCCCGTCTGCATGAGGACGAAGGAGCCGGTGCCGTACGTGTTCTTGGCCATCCCGTCCGACGTGCACGCCTGGCCGAACAGCGCCGCCTGCTGGTCGCCCGCGACGCCCGCGATCGGCGCCTGGATGCCAAGAAACGCGTCGGGATCGGTGGTCGAGATGTGACCGCTCGAATCGGTGACCCGCGGCAGGTTGCGAAGTGGAACGCCGAACAACTCCGCCATCTCGTGGCTCCATTCGCCGCGATCGATGTCGAAAAGGAGCGTCCGCGAGGCGTTCGAGGCGTCGGTGACGTGGTCGCGGCCGGCGGAAAGGCGCGCGATCATCCAGGAGTCGACCGTCCCGGCTGCCGCCTCCGCCGCCCCCTCTATGTGCCGCAGCGCCCAGGCGTATTTGGTCGCGGTGAAGTAGGGATCGAGGACCAATCCGGTGACCTCGCGGACGCGGCCCTCATGGCCGGCCTCGCGCAGCCGCGTGCATTCGTCGGACGTCCGGCGGTCTTGCCAGACGATCGCGGATGAGATCGGCTGCAGCGTCCGCCTGTCCCACAGGACGAGCGTCTCGCGCTGGTTGGTTATGCCAATCGCCGCCACGTCGCCAGGTTTTGCATTCGCCGCGTCGAGCGCCTGCCGCGCACTCGCTTTGACCGCCGACCAGATCTCGTCAGGGTCATGCTCGACCCAGGCCGGCCGCGGATAGTGCTGGGCGATCTCGGCATAGCCCTTCCCTCGAATCTCACCGTCGACGCCGACCGCGATCGCGGTCGCGCCCGTAGTCCCTTCGTCGAGGCTCAGGACGACTTGACTGATCTTTCCGGTTTCCAGGTTCGGTTGAGGCTTCCGGTGGAGTAGCCCTCCAGGTCGGCGGAAACGAACTTGTACCCCGCCTCGCGCACCGCGATGGCCACGCGCCCGCGCTCCTCGATGAG
>WNGO01001012.1_pt1 | contig 40038 bp, 44 predicted proteins | sample 5400511 | NCBI WGS metagenome assembly WNGO01 (sample SAMN13153380, study PRJNA577476) | soil metagenome | isolation source: 20 cm soil or saprolite under Garry oak tree replicate 2 | place: USA:California | collected 2016-06-15 | reverse complement strand
AGGCAGCCGCGTGAAACTGCTTTGGATTGGCGCATTCGTGTTGGTTGTCGCATCTCTGGCGAGTCTTGTCTCGAATCGAAAGAGCGGAAGGCTGATTGACGAGAGTTGGGTAGCCGCAAGTAATGTAGTGCCCGATGCAAAACTAAACCAACTCCAACGGGCGACGCCCGTTTACACCGCTCGGCTTTTTGCAGTGCTACCGGAACCATTCCACCAAAAACTTGCAGCAAAGATGTGGCAACCCCTGGAATTGGTTATTTTCCGGTTTCTAATGCTGTGGCACGTGTCGCCAGCATTCCTGAATGCCGTCATCGCGGGATTCCTTGAGGGTTCGTGGGCACGGGCCAACCAGAAAGCCTTGGTAAAGATGCATTCACCCATGCGCTTCAGTCTGGCGCTCACGAGTTTGGGTTTCACGTCGGTTCTGGCGTTGCTCTGGATCGCTGCGCCACCAACACAGTTCTAGCCATGAACTATCGCTCACAAAATTCCAGTCTCGCGATCCACAGTCATTACGTCATTGGAGCGTGGATATTCGTGAGCATTCGTTTTTCGCAGCGGCTTCTGCTATTGGACGAACAAAGGGATCTTTTCCTGAGAACTCTGCTGTACCTGGGCGGCTACTGCACCATCGAGCAGGCAGGGAGGCTCGGTCTTGCCAACTCGGCGACGCGTGTTGTCGCTCATCTGGAAGCGCTCAAGAAACTCGGGTTCCTAAAGCAAATCGCCAGTTATCCAGTGATTTATCAGGTGACAAAATCGGCCACGCGCCTGGTTGGGTCTGACCTGATGGCCCGCCGTCGGCACACTCCGCCGACGATCCGCTGCAAGCTGCTAGGCGTTAACTTCTATCTGGAGGCCAAAGCTTGGCCTGCCGAGTTCGTCTTCCAGCATTCCGAAAAGATTGCCGTGTTCAACGCCGCCGGATGCGCGACCGACGCGCTGCCGCACTTCCGAGGTCAGCCGTACCTGTGGCAAGACTTCGTCCTGCGCCGAGCCGACGGCACGATTTGTGTGGCTGCAGTGGACCGCGGGCACGACACCGTCAAGTACCAGACGAGAACGCTGGCGCGGCGCTATGGCAGAGTTCTTGAGCACTTGCCCTCCGAATTTGGCCTGATTTTGGCGGTCGCCACCGAACGCCGGTGCCAGTTGTACCGGAAGTGGGCCGCCCGACCCATCGCACGTCCTTTTACCCACGACACGCTTCAGCCCTATTAGGTGAAAGCGGCGATTCCACAACTTCACATCTCGCATGAGGAGAAACAGGAATGAAATTAACAGGCACGGTTTTGCGGTGTTCGACTCGGAAAGTCAATTCGAGCGGGAAGGAGACGTACGTCACCAACCTGCTGGTGCTGGACCCGGAGAACAGCGCGGCGGTAGCAAGAAGTCAAGAATGCAGTAATATGCAGAGTCAAGAATGCAGTAATATGCAGGGAAGAATAGGTATGGCGGAGAGGGTGGGATTCGAACCCACGGTACGGTTTCCCGCACGCTCGCTTTCGAGGCGAGTACTTTAAACCACTCAGTCACCTCTCCCGGGTGGTTGCAGCTCCCATCGTAGCAGAGCCTTCGATTGCGCGGCAATGCGTCACTCGGCGCCAGGTGCTTCTTTGTTTCTCCGCTAGCGCCGTTCGGCAAAGAACGACTGAATTACCGCCGCGCATTCGGGTGCGAGCACGCCGAGAGTGACTTCCACCTGGTGGTTGAGCCGGGGGTCGGACAGGATTTGGAAGCAAGTGCGTACCGCCCCGCCCTTTGGGTCATTCGCGCCGTAGACCAGCCGCGGAATGCGCGCTTGAATCATTGCGCCCGCGCACATACTGCACGGCTCAACGGTTACATAGAGAGTCGTCTCTGCAAGCCGGTAATTGCCGAGAACCCGTGCGGCTTTGCGCAAAACAACGATTTCGGCGTGCGCCGTCGGGTCGCAATCCCGGATGGTGCGGTTCCCCGAGCGCGTGATGATTCTGCCTTCGTGCACCAACACCGCTCCGATCGGCACTTCTCCGGCGTCAGCCGCAGCGCGGGCCTCGTTGAGGGCCTTTTGCATGTAGGCATTGTCAGCCTCTGTCATCGCCGTGAGAATAACACGCGACGCTCGAAAAAAGACTTAGCCCTAAATTACTTTCCGAAAAGCCGCATCGCGGTCAGCCTTGCCGCCTTTTTCTTTGCCAAGAAAAATGCTTATCCGTCAATCCTTGGCAGTGCCTAGAAGCCAATCGAACAGCGGGAGAAACACGTTGTAGCGCCCCGTAGGACGGTCATGATGGATCAAATGATGTTCGCGCACAGAGTGCAGCCACGAAGGAAGCCATCCACCGATGTGAATGCGCCAATGAACCTCTTCGACGGCGATGACGTACACCGTGAAAGCAATAAAGATTCCCGGCTGATCCGTAATTTGAGCAGAACGTCCGCTAGGAATGTAACGACTAGGCCATTGAGCGCAAATGCCGCAAGGACAAGCGGTGGCGTGCCGCCAAGATTCAAGTGTTCAACTTCGAGGGGCGTTCCCACCGAAGCATGGTGCAATCGGTGCAACCGTCTCAAATAGTTGCTCGGGAAATGTAGCAAATGGCGATGATAGAAATACTATGAGGAGGGTACAATCGGTGTCTTCGTTTTCGCCGCGTTGCTCCGTCGTAGGCTAGCATTGCGTCCTCCGACCCGGGCCGAGAAACTTGGCCCGGGTCCGTGTCTACCGAAGCCTGACAACCGAACTTTCGCTCCAATCGCAGAAACAAACAATCCGGCGAACCCTGTAACCTCTGCGCGAGACGTCCTGAAAATGCAAGGGGTTCGTTCCGGTAAAAACTCAGGCGGCAGATTCACCATACGGTCGCTCGAGGTCCTGTATTCGCGACGGCGAAGCAAATTCGATGAGCGGGTTGCTTGACAATTTCAGACAAGCGAAACAAACTACATGCTATGAGGGAACTGCTCGAGCGGTTATTTCAAGTCGATTTCATTAAAGGTCTCCTAGTTACTTTCCGGATGCAGAATCCCAAGGAGATTGTCACCGAACAGTATCCGCTCGAGCGGCCGATGGTGGCGGAGCGCTATCGCGGCGCGCCCCGTCTCAACAACCATCCCGAAACCGGCGAGACGCTATGCATTGGCTGCAATCTGTGCGCCCTGGCGTGTCCGGAAAACCTCATCGTTGTCGGATGGCTGAGAGACGATGCTACCCGCCGAAAAGTGCTGACCCACTTCACTTATGACACTTCGCGCTGCATGTTCTGCGGGCTGTGTGAAGATGCCTGTCCGACCGACGCCTTGGAATTAACCCAGGATTTCGAAATGGCCTATTACACTCGCGAAGGAGCAATCTGGGACCGCCACCGTTTGGAGCAGGGGCCCACACCCGCGCGCTATACCCGCTAAAGATAATGCATGGAACTTCGCAAAGATCCCATCACGCAAAGTTGGGTCATCCTGGGACAAAGAGAAGTTGTTGCGGAGACTGCGGAGCAGTGTCCCTTAGAGCCGGAAAAGATCGAGAAAGTTCCCGCCATCATGATCTGGCCTGCCGCGGGGCCTTGGCAGGTACGAGTCGTTCCACACCCTGATCCGCTGTATCACGTCGAGAGCGATCCCGGACGATTAGCCGAAGGAATGTACGATAAGATGGGTGCGCTCGGCGCCCATGAAGTCGTGGTGGAAACGCCGCAGCACGACAGGCGGTTGTCCCTGTTCAGCGATGAAGAGATCGAGCGGGTACTCTGGGTGTGGGCCTCACGCATCGCCGATCTAAAGAAGGACGTGCGGTTCAAATATATCAGCGTGTTCAAAAACCAAGGCGCGCTGGCGGGGGAGGAGTGGCCCCATGCCCATTCCCAGCTAACCGCCACCATCTTTGTACCCCGCCGCATTAAATACGAATTGAATTCGGCCCATGAATGGTTTAAGGACAAAGAGCGCTGTATTTTCTGCGACATGGTGCGGCAGGAAGAAAAACAGGGAAAGCGCATCGTGGACGTACAGGGCGATTATTATGCGCTGTGCCCTTATGCTTCGCGCGTGCCATACGAGATCTGGCTGCTGCACCGGCGGCACAACCACACTTTCGAGCAGCCCCGGCCAGGCTCCAACCGCCGTCAACTGGCGGCACTGCTCGGAAGAATCCTGCGCCGCCTGGAAAAAGTTGCGCCGGCCTACCATTTGGTGGTGCACACGTCGCCGAGCACGATGAACAAGAAGGGTGAGATGGCAGGCTATTGGAAGACGCTCGCGGACGATTACCATTGGCACATCGAGATCCTGCCAATCCTGGAAAAGCGCAGCAAGTCTTACAGTATCAAAGAAGTTTACTTCAATCCCGAATTGCCCGAACAGGCAGCCTCCAACTTGCGAGCCCTGGATCCTAATTCATGAAACATTTCGGGCAGGAGAGTGGCGGCATCGTAATGAAGTTGATTGTCGCCCTGGGCGTCGTGACTTTTCTCTTTTTTTTCTATTTGGTGCGTCACCCGATGTTTCGTTTCATAGCGGAATCCTGGATCGTCGAAGATCCTCTCAATAAGGCCGACGCCTTGATTGTTTTGAGTGACGATAATTTCTATGCGGACCGCGCCACACGCGCCGCGGAGTTGTTCAGGGAAGGCAAGGCTTCGCTCGTCGTCGCGAGTGGACGGAGGTTGCGTCCGAGTGCCGGAATCACGGAATTAATGGAACACGATTTGATCGAGCGCGGCGTACCCAAAGACAAGATTTTGCGCGTTCCCCAGGAAGGGGACAGCACACTGGAAGAGGCCGAAACATTGGCAAAGTTCGTCCAGGCAAGAAAATGGCACAGCGCCATTGTCGTCACCTCCAACTACCACACCCGCCGCGCCCGGTACATCTTCCGGCACGTCTTCCCACGCGGCATCGATGTGCGTGTGGCCAGCGCGCGTGATGGCGACTTTGACCCGGAGGCTTGGTGGGAGAAACGCAAGTCCAGCAAACTGTTTATGCGGGAGATCCTCGGAATGATGGTAGCCGTTTGGGAACGTCGGCATGGAACAGAAACATCCTCGGCCTCGCAAGGGATAGTAGAAGGGGGCAAACGAAGTCCACTATCCATGGTGTAGCTATTCAGGAAAAGCCTCGGCGTTTTTAGGCCGAGGATATAAGGCCGCTCTTTCTTTTCCTTCCGAACTGTTCTATATTTCTTGTGTCCGAACGACCTATGGGCGGGCAGCCCAAAAGTAAAGCCTCTTCGTGGTCCTCCGCTGAAGTAGGGCGGTTGTGGGAGGAACCCACCGAAGCCATCTCGGGACAATAAACCGAGAGGCCGTAGGAATCCTCGCCGCTTGCGGCGGGGAGGATGTCCCTAAGTACTGTATTATGTTCACTCTTCTCGGTCGCGGCTTCCGGACCTGCCCTGCGATGAGCGACTTCGAGAACCCCATTTTCGACGTCGAGGTGTCCGATGTGGAGAAAAGAAGATGCAAAGTTTCAAACTATGACTGAAAGTCCCTTAGGAACTGCCGGGTTTCAACCGAGCTCTGATTCTTCTAACTCACTATCAGGTTCTCCCAAAGCTGCGGCAAGCATCAGTCAGGGAATCCGAGTCAAAGGCGAAGTAACGGGAACCGAAGACCTTTTCGTTGATGGCTTCGTCGAAGGAAAACTGAACCTCACCTCGAATTGTTGCTTGACCGTTGGGCCGAACGGAAACGTGAAGGCCGACCTCAATGCCCGTGAAATTATTGTCCGGGGCAAGGTCGAGGGGAAAGTTATCGCCCGGGATAAACTGCAAATCGGCAGCACCGGCCAGATTACCGGCGAAGTGCAAACCAACCGGTTGGTCATCGAAGACGGTGCCACCCTTCGGGGCAAAGTGGAAGCAGGGAAGTTGGAAGTGAACAGGCCCGCCGAGACGAAAACGGTTGCGGCGGCAGCTGCGGCTAATACCAATAGCACCAAGCCCTCTCCTCAACCCACGGCGCTTGGTTCTGAAACGGCGGCGGATTGAGCCACGATGAGCTTCCTCGACAAACTTGGAATCGGGGTTGGCAGCACACAGGGCGTGCAGCGCGAAGATACCGGGCCGATTCATTTGACGACGTCCCGGACGCGCACTCCTAGCGGTGCTTCTCCGCAGGCCAGCACTCCGCACGCTCCCGATCAGTTGGAATACAACCGGCTTTCGAACGGACTAAAAGAACTTTTGTGGAATCTGGATGGCTTGGAGCGCGGTGCGCTCTTGGATCTGGGGCCCGCTTGGCAGACGACCTTGAGTTTCTTCATTGCAAGAGGGTTCCGAGTTTCTTCCGAAGATATTCTTCGTGCCTGGAAAACATTTCTGGCGGAAGAAGAAGCCAGATTGAGAAAGGATTTTGCTGCTGGTGAAACGCTCGAGATGACTCCCAGCGCGAGGGCCGCGCGCTTTCTGAAAGAAAGTTTGCAATACCCGCGCAGCTCCTTCGATGCCGTGCTCCTCTGGGACCTCTTGGATTATCTCGAGCTAGCTTTGGTGAAGCAGATTGTGGCGAGCCTCACGGAATTACTGCGGCCCGGCGGCGTGGTTTTCGCGATGTTTCACAACAAGAAGCCGGAAGGGTTCCAGCGTTACCGTGTTGTGGACGCGAATACCCTGCAAATGGTTCCGACCCCGGTTTTGTGCCCGGCGCAGAAGGTTTATCAGAACAGGGAAATCCAGGATCTCTTCGGCCGCTATCGGACGGTGAAATCCTTTGTCGGTCGCGATCAACTGCGCGAGACCCTTTTCATCAAGTAACAAGACTCCCGCCGCTCGGTGCGAGAGAGTTGGTGGGTTCGCTAATTTTTCTCTTGCGTCCAGCAATTTCTGGGAGTACAAGAAAGACGTGAGCTCCACGAGCTCCGGAGGGAACATGACTCCACCGGGCTTAGAGCTGCACCAAAACTGAACGCACCACTTTTGCGGTGCGAGTCGTTTGAAAAAACGCGCATTTTGTTGGTGCGCTTTCGAAACGATATGCCAATTTGGCAAAAAGGGGAGCCGCCAGGTTCCCCTTTTTGTCATCAACACGAAATCGCGAATCCATGTAGAAATTCCCGCAAGGAACAGAAGACTTCAAGCACCCTTCATGGCCTGTAGGCAATCTTAGAGGTACGTATCAATCGCGAATATGCCGATCCGGGAGTCTGTTTCGAGAGAGTGGAACGCTTCGCCGCGCAACACCGGCGCGCCCTTGACCGCTGCGGGCCGTTCTGAGAGAACACCCCCTTCCAAGAGGGAAAGGGGCAGAGTGAAAAGTAACCAGACCACCGCTGTTTTGGCCCCTTTTTCCACCGCCATCGACATCCGTGATCGTTTCAATTGCCGAGCTTGAGTTGTTCGAGCCAGCGGATGGCATCCCGCTGGTTGGCAATGATCTGCGCCTGCCACAGCAGGGCGATAGACATGGCAGCCATGACTAGAAGGCAGAGGATGAGAGCGATCCCGACATGCGACTCGTGAATCTCACTGCGAAAGGCACGGCGAATCCATTCCATGGTAGGGATTCTCCTAGTACTGCTGAGCCTTACGAAACTGACAGTGGTTGGGGACTCGTCGCTGTCGGCAAAAGAGCCGTGCAATCGGACCGCCACACGCGAACTTCTCTAACGCCACTCATGTCGCGGAAAATACATACCTTGTCTCAAACTGCGGCGTTCTTCTCTTTGCGCGCGCAAAAGCCCGCCAGGCAAACTTGCTAACGAGTGAGCAATTTTTTTCCGGATGTTACGCTTTGGAAGCGACGCTTTCCAACACTTGCTCCCAAACGTCGCGGGAAAGCAGCCGGATTTTGCGGGCTCGCGAACGCCTGTGGGGGTCGGTTTCTGTCTCAGCGGTATGATCAGCTAACAAAATGCTCCGGTCGCAGAAGGGAAAAAGGCTAGGAGCAAGATCTTCGGTCGCGACCGCCAGGGACGGAGCATGATAGCGCAGCGCCCGGTCATATAATCTTGACAGCGCGGCGATCGAACGCTGAATGCTCGCGCCAACGGCAGCCGACCAGAAGACCTCGTGCTGCCGTAAATCGATTCCTTGTTTACGGCCGTCCGCCAGGAAGCGCTCAATTTGGGCGGGCGAGGCGCCCGCAAAAAAGAATAACTCGTCAAAGTCGCGCTGCCGGGCTAGTTCTGCCTCACGCGTGCGCAGACCCGTGTTCTGAACCAACTCGCGAACCGAGAGCGAGCGCAAGGTCACGACCGGCACTCCCGTCTCTTGTGAAAGCGATTCCAGAGCATCGGAGGCGGCCGGCAGAGGTTCCGCCAAAGGGATGCAAGTAAACCGTCCGAGGCGCAGCGTCGAGGTCGGACGGGACCGGAAGTTTCCGGATTCCGGACGTAAGTGGAAATAGTCCTCGGGAAGATAGACGCCGCATCCGTCTTCGCCAATAAATGGGTGAGCGTGGCCCAGCTTTCGCCGAGGCTCGTCGAATTGGAGGCGCGAGCGACGGGTAAGCCACACGGCTGGGACTCCGGCGTGGTCGAGCGCTGCAGTGAATTCATCGAAGCCGGCGATGCCTTTGCCACGCTCAGGAACGAGGCGGTCGACCGCTATATAGAGAACGCTGGCGGTTTGGCGCAAGCAAATCTCCCATTGTCGGGCGCTCTGATTTTAGCGGAATGGGATGGCTATGGAGGGAGGAAGAAAAAGCGGGCAGAATTCCTCTGCCCGCTTTTGATGTACTTGGCTCGACGAGCCAGGGTTCTCTCTTAGGCTAGTTACCAGACTTCGTCGCGCCGGGCGTGCCTTGCGAGTTTGCCTTCGGGATGCTCACGTATCCGCTGATAGCGTCTTTGGACACTTTGTTGATGACGAGCTCCTGAGGAATATGCGTCCCGGTCATGTAGAAAAAAATGGGTTCGTTTATCGCACGATTCTTCTTCTCAAAGCGCTTGTCTTCCACAACCATGGCCACGCTGAACAGATTCCGCTTTTGGTTTATACCCTTCAGCTCGACGGTCACATTGGCGACCTTCTGCGGGCGGTTTCTGCCGGTAATGGTGAACTCGGTGTAGTCGCGCTCGCCCAAGCGCCTGAGTTGGTCAATTTCGTCGTGGTTGCGAGCGATCAGGGTTCCCATCTCGCTCTTGGCCATCTTCAGGTCTTCGCGCGTCGTATCCAGATCGGTCCTAACGCCGACAACCTTGGTATCCACTGACTTGACGTCATCGCTCGATGCCTTCGTGGCCAGTTCGGAATGCACGGAAGTGTCGAGCGCCGTTACCTTCTGGTTCGTTTCGTCGTTCAACTTTGCGGATTCCGCCCGTGCCTTCTTCAACTGCCCTTGGGTGATCTTTAGCTTATCCGTGACCACCTTCAAATCGCCCTGCAGATCGGTATTCGCCTTCTCATCCTGCGCCAAACGGTCTTTCAGGGAGGACATGTCCTGCTGAATCGACTGTTGGGTCGTCTTCAGTTGTGATGCCACCGCCTGCTGGGTGCTGTCCAATTTGGACGATGCGCTCCAGCCGAAGGCCAGTCCGCCAAGTGCAATTAACCCGAGAACCACGATCGCGGGAAGCTGCCAGGAAGAACCGCCCTTCATATCCAGTATCTGATCTTCTGACATAAGTTTAATTTCTCTCCTCGCCCCTGGGGGCAATGCCGGGTTTACCGGCTTGTTAAGAAGGTCTTGCATGCACCCCACCAAAAGAAAGGAGTCCCCTAATGTGCTAACTGATAGAAGGACGGGAGGTTGCTTGGGAGGTCGGCAACAGGGCTGGTACTAGACCTAGCAAAGATTACGTGAAAACGCGCTCAATAGCGGATTTTTTGCGTGCCAGGACCTAAGTAACGTCAATACCAAACTCACGGAAACTATCCCAAAGCCGCTCCCTCGTCTCGAAGACGATGCCTCGCATACCCAGCCTCTCGGCTGCCCGGGCATAGGAAGGAACGTCGTCCACGTAAACGGCTTCCTGAGCCCGGACCTTGCAAGCCTCGAGGGCTTCTTTGTAGATGATGGGATCAGGTTTGCTGGCACCCACGCGGCAGGAGTAGATGCGCACGGGGAAGAGCCGTAGAAACTCGTAAGTCGTTTCCATGTAAGCCACATGCAGCGGGTCGGTATTGGAAAGCACCGCCATGCGGTACCGCTTTCCTAACTTCCCGAGGAACCCATCTTCATGAATTGGCGCGGGGTCTAGGGCCCGGTTCCAGACCTCTACGAACTGGTCGAAATTGAGCTTGCTTCCCAAGCGTTTCGACAGATGCAGGTGCCAGTCCCGGGGCGAGATACGGCCTTCCTGCCAGTCCTTCCAAAGCGGATCCTTTTCTAAGGCCGACCAAATCTCCTCGGGTGATAGTGATAGCCCCTCGGCGAGGCCGCCGGCCGCGTGCGCCACGTTCACGCGAATCAGGACCCGGCCAATGTCGAAGATAATTGCCCGTATGTCGGGAGATGGCACGGGTTATTCTTTCTCGGCGCTCGGCAGGGAGGCAGCGCGGTTGGCGTTGATGACGTTGAGCTGCCGCCGCGCTCGCAAGATGCTGATGATCGCCGGCATGATCGAAAGAAGAATCACGACAGCGATAACGTAGTGGATGCGCCCGGCGATCTTGGGCATGAGATGACCGAGAAAATAGCTGCCGAGGATCATCGTTCCCACCCAGAAGACGCCGCCGAAGATGTCAAACGCCAGGTATCGGCCGTATGGCATCCTCGCCGCACCCGCGACCGGCGGACAAAACGTCCGAATGATGGGAACAAAGCGTGCCAGAATCACAGCCCTTCCCCCGTACTTCTCATAAAAATCATGCGCGCGCTCGAGGTGGCTGCGACGGAAAAAGAAAGAGTCCTCGCGGCGATAGAGCGCTGCCCCCGCCGAACGTCCAATCCAGTAACCAATCTGGTCCCCCACTATGGCACACAGCATGACTGGGAGAAGCAGCAGCTTCAGCGGAATGACGCCTCCGGCAGAAAGAATGCCCGCAGTGACGAGCAGCGAATCGCCCGGAAGAAAAAAGCCGACAAAAAATCCTGTTTCGACAAAAACAATCGTGCAGATAAGGGGGGATCCGCCGGCGCGGATTAGTTCTCGGAGTCCGTCGGGGTTGAACAGCGCACGGAAGAACTGAAGGATGGCGTCAAGCACTCCGATCTGTTCCTCAAAGCAGAAAACTGAAATGATGCCCGCGAGTACGCCGGCACGAGAGCGCGTGTGCGTAGCCCCGCCACGGCACCCCAACCTATACGGTAACAGAAAACGCCTGCATCCTGCCCACATTCGTGCCACAAGAAAACAAGGCTGCCCATTGCCGCCAGCAGTACGCCCGGACGAATCATACCTGGGCCTCCGTTAGCTCCATGTCACTTCTCTGTTCCAGTAACAACCGAGCCTCCAAGGGAAATTCCGCTTCCGTCCCTCGCTTGAGCAACTTTTCTATGCGCGGCAGAGCGCGGAGTGCGGCCGCGGCCCCAGCCGCAATCGCTTCATCCGCGCGCGCAAAATCGTCCCAGGCCAGAGATTGCACGTCTGGGCGAAGCACCAGATCGGCTTGCCGCTCCCAAAGTTCAAGTTGATGCTTCTGGGCTGCGCCAACTGCCCGGCTCACCACCTGAAAAATGTTTGTAGGTACGCCTCGGTTGCCGTCCTGCAGGCCAACGGAAACTCCAATCACGGTTTGCGCCCCCATGCTGCGTGCGGCTTCGGTTGGCACCGGCGCGACAAGGCCGCCGTCGGCAAGGCACCGGGTGCCAATCTCGACTGGCTCAAATAAGCCAGGGAACGCGCAGCTCGCGCGGATGGCGTCGACCAGATTTCCTTGTGTAAAAACCACAGGTTCGCCCGAAGACAAATCCGTCGCCACCACGGCCAGGGGAATCCGTAGGTCCTCGAACTGGCGTGAACCGAACACTCGCTCAACCAGTTCGCCGAGGCGCTGGTTGCTGGCCAGACCCAAGCGAGACACGCGCCAACGAGCGATGTCGCGAAAGCGCAGCCTCCGGCAGGCTTCGATGATCCGTTCGAGCGGCGCTCCGCTGGCATAGGCGGCGCCAAGGATGCTGCCCACACTGCTGCCAGCGATGTGCGAGACGCTTATTTGGTGTTGCCGGAGGACTTTTAATACGCCAAGGTGCGCAAATCCGCGAGCAAAACCCCCACCGAGAGCCAGTCCAATCCCTGTCCGCAGGGGCGGTGTCCCTGTACCGGGGGGCAACTTCTCCAGCGCGGAATCCTGGCGCTCGGTCATTCCCAAAAGATGCCAGCGCCAGCCGTTTCGAGCTATGGTCCGGCCGTCCCTCTGGCAACAGTACGAACGTACTTCGCCTTCCATTCTTTGTAGTTCGACGAGCCAGATTGAAACAGTACGAACTTACTAGTCCCGTACCCTCTCTGTACCATTGTGAGCCGCAGTCCTGTGCGAGATTCTCCATCCGTCACGCTGAAGTTGTGCGGGGTCAAAAGAATGGAAAGCGCGTTCAAGGCTTGGATTGGGCACCCGGTTGTTCTTCAAGTGGCATTGGGCGATATCAAAGTGCCGCTGCGAGGAAAGCTGCTGAAAGATGGCGGCGACACGGTGCGCATGCGCATCGGGGAAGGCTGGGACGTAGACATTTACAAGACCATGATCCTGGCAGTGGAGGAAGACGGCATGGTCCTTTTGCCTTCGTGAGGCCCCTACATATGAAAACACAAGAACGCAAATACGTAACTCGGCGGCGCGCGGCAGTGCTCCTGGGTCTTTCGGAGCCGGAACTAAGTCGGCTCTCGAGCGAGTGCGGTTTTGGCCACACCGAGGTCTCCGGCCAAGAAGAGGAGACCTTTTTCACTTACGAAGAGTTGCGCCAAATCTGCCTGTTGACCGTAAACCACGTTCACTGAGAAAGAGTTTCCTCCGGCCCCCCTCGGCAGTACCCCCCACCCGGGTCGCCCCCCCGCGACCCGGGTTTTCTTTTCTTTCTGCCTTTATCCTATTGCGATTCAATGTGTTAGAGACGCACCTCAGGTAATAGTGGAAACTCTTTTGGAGACCAAGCGCCTTGGGATTTCCTTCTTTCTTACATGCTGGATGAACCGACCAAGCACTTTCGAGGCAGGGCGGAAACCGCTATAGCATGCCTCCCCTTGGAAATCGTTTGACACCTCCCTCGAACGCGAAGAAACTTGGCGGCTTGATCCCAAAGGATGGTGTACAGCGATGGCGGAGCGGCGCGACGGAAGCACAAACAAAATGCTGCTGGCAAGTTTCGGCGTCGCGTCGCTTGTCTGTGCATTTGGCGGGGCAAGGTCGCTTTGCGCGCAGGAAGTATCGTATGACGTGGCGATCACAAACGGAAGAGTGATGGATCCTGAATCGGGACTGGATGCGGTGCGCAATGTGGGAATCAGCGGTGGCAAAATTCGAGCTATCAGCAGCGCGGCATTGCAAGGGAGGCAAACGATCGATGCCAAGGGTCTTGTGGTTGCACCCGGCTTCATCGATTTGCACCAACACGGCCAGGATGACGAGAACTACAGGGCGAAGGCCCGCGACGGCGTGACCACGGCGTTGGAATTGGAAGTCGGCGTGGCAGATGTTGACCGTTGGTATGGAGAGCGGGAGGACAAAGCACTTATCAACTATGGCGCCAGCGTGGGTCACATTCCCGTTCGAATGGCGGTGATGCACGATCCCGGAGGACTCCTGCCGAGCGGAGATGCGGCTCACCGCGAAGCAACACCGGAGGAAATGGAACAGATCATGTCCCTTCTCGAGAAGGGACTAAGGAGCGGTGCTCTGGCCGTGGGCATCGGCCCGGCTTATACCGAAGCAGCGACCAATGGGGAGATCACGCAGGTGTTTCGCGTCGCGGCAAAGTATCACGCGTCTTGTCACATTCATATTCGCAGCGGAGCGCCGAGAATCGGGGCCTCTCCGGGAAACTTCAGCGGCTTTGAGGAAGCCGTCGCAGCCGCAGCGATCACTGGTGCGCCGCTGCACATCGTGCACATCCAGAGCACCGGGGGACCCGATGTGGCCTACGAACTGCAGATGATTTCGGAGGCTCGCTCACACGGCATGGACGTGACCACCGAAGCCTATCCCTACACGATGGGCATGACCAGCATTCAATCTGCGATTTTCGATCACAAGGAAAACGAGCCCGACAGCTATTTTGCTTCGCTTCTCTGGCCCGCGACCGCCGAACATCTGACACGCGATTTGTTCCTGCGGTACCGCAAACAGGGTGGGATGATTATTCTTCCCTCGAACACCCTGGAGAACATCGATGCCGCCATCGAAAGCCCACTCACGATGATTGCCAGCGATGGCCATCTCTTGAACGGCAAAGGGCACCCGCGCACCGCGGGGACTTACGCACGTGTGCTCGGCCATTACGTGCGTGAGGAAAAGGCGCTCGACTTAATGACCGCGCTGAAAAAAATGACGTTGATGCCGGCCGAGCGGCTGCAGAAACGTGCGCCCGCATTCAACGAAAAAGGGAGAATTCGCGTGGGCGCCGACGCGGACATCACGGTCTTTGATCCCGGCACAGTCATTGACAGAGCTACGTACGAAAAGCCGCTGCAATATTCCGAGGGGATTCCGTTTGTGCTGGTAGGCGGAGTGCCCGTGGTTAAGAATGGGAACCTCGTTGCGGGCGTATTCCCGGGACACGGGGTGCGCGCGCCTGCCTCGCAGTAAGGCTTCAACGAAGCCTTTGACGCGATTTCCGGTGCGCCCGTTGCAACACGCCCGTTGCAACACGGGAGCTGGCCGAAAAGGGACCGGGAGAAGGCGTTCACTGCCAACCGGGGCGCAGCATGCCGGCCCCCCACAAGAATGAAGCACCGGGGCTTCCCCCGCGCTAGTGCACATTGCCGAGCGCGCGAGAAGGCGGTAGGGACAGGGCCGGGAAAGTGCTATACAGTACGGCGCACTGTTCTGGCAAGCACTTATAGGGAAAGGATCCGCCACTTTGACTTTCACTGTTGCCGATTGGGCCGCCATCGTTGGCTATCTGCTGGTCACGCTGGTTCTCGGTTTGTATTTCCGGAGCCGCTCGGGGAAAAGCACGGAAGATTACTTCGTCTCGGGCCGCAACGTTTCCTGGTGGTTGGCGGGGACTTCCATGGTGGCGACAACGTTTGCCGCGGACACGCCGCTAGTGGTCACTGGCCTCGTCTACAGAAACGGCATCGCCGGCAACTGGTTCTGGTGGAGCTTTTTGCCTTCGGGCATGATGACCGTGTTTCTCTTTGCGCGGTTGTGGCGCCGCTCTGGGCTCCTGACCGACGTGCAGTTCGCGGAAATGCGCTACTCGGGAAAGCCCGCCGCATTCTTGCGGGGCTTTCGAGCGCTTTATCTCGGCTTGCTGATGAACTGCCTGATCCTCGGATGGGTCACAAAAGCCATGACCGCTATCGTGGCCGCCAGCCTGGGAATCAGCGAAGCAACCTCGCTGTGGGTTTGCGTCTTCTTCCTGATTCCATTCACCGGATTCTACGTGGCGCTAGGCGGCCTCTGGGGGGTGTTGTGGACCGATCTCTTTCAGTTTGTCCTGAAAATGGCCATCGTCATCGGCATTGCGTGGTACGCGATCGACGCGGTTGGCGGGATGCACGCCATGCTTGCGAAGCTCGACGCGATGCGCGCGGCAGCGGGACCTGCTGCCGCCGATCCCACCGCTTTCTTCCCTGATTTTTCCCGCCCCTTCACCTTCCAGGCAATGTGGGCCCTTCCCGTAATCACGTTCACGGTGTATCTCGGCCTGCAGTGGTGGGCGTTTTGGTACCCGGGAGCCGAACCAGGTGGAGGCGGATACATCGCGCAGCGCATTTTCAGCGCACGGGACGAACGTAACGGCCTGCTTTCTGTGTTGTGGTACAACGTCGCGCATTACGCGCTGCGTCCCTGGCCGTGGATTTTGGCCGCGCTGGCAGTGATTGTTTTGTATCCAGGCCTCTCGCAACCGGAGCCTGCGTACATGCGCATCGTTGCGGAACATTTGCCGCACGCGCTGCGAGGCGTGGTGTTTGCCGGGTTCATGGCGGCGTTTATGTCCACAGTCGCCACGCAACTGAATTGGGGCGCGTCCTATCTCGTTGCAGACTTCTATCGCCGCTTCGTGAAGCGCGACGGCACGGAGAAGCATTACGTTTTGATCTCGCGGTTCGCGACCGTGCTTCTCGTGGTGGTTTCGGCCTACGTCTCGGCCCGGCTCGGCTCGATTGTCGCGGGCTGGGAGGTGGTGTTGACCATTGGCGCCGGCACGGGCGGCGTGTACCTCTTGCGCTGGTATTGGTGGCGGATCAATGCCTGGAGCGAAATCGCCGCCATGGCCACGGCCATTGCCGTGACGGCTGGGCTTTCCTTGCTGAAACCGTTTTCCGGATCCGAAGCGGTGCTATTCGCGAAGAACGCTCTCGTTACCACGGTCCTGACGTCCTTCGTGTGGATCGCCGTAACCTTCCTGACCAGGCCGGAAAGGGAAGACGTGTTGGTGAAATTCTACCGGAAGGTTCGGCCCCATGTTGCCGGTTGGGGGCCGGTCGCGCAATTGGTGCAGGACGTCCCGCAAACGCGGGATCTGGGGCGTAACCTATTATCCTGGGCGCTCGGCTGCGCCATGGTGTATCTGGCGTTGTTTGGTTCGGGGAAGATGCTTCTAGGGAAAATAGGATTCGGCTTTGTGCTGCTGGTGCTCGCGGCCATCTGCGCCGTGCTGCTTTCACGTCTGATGCCTCGCGCCCACGAGTGGAGCGCGGATTGAGATGGTGGATTCTGTTGAACCCGTCCGTCCTGGCACTCACAATGCAGTCCTGGCCGGATTCCTCGGCTGGACCTTCGATGCGTTCGACTTCTTTGTTCTGACCTTTGTTTTGGCGCCCATCGCGGCGGAGTTTGGCAAAACGCTCCCGGCCATGACGCTAACTATTGCGGCGAGTCTGGCCACACGCTGGATCGGGGCCATCCTATTCGGCTTGCTTGCGGACCGCTATGGGCGCCGCATTCCGCTGGTCATCAATATCCTGTATTACTCACTCATAGAAGTCTTGTCCGGACTTGCTCCGGACTATCGAACCTTCTTTTTCCTGCGCCTGCTCTACGGCATCGGCATGGGCGGCGAGTGGGGCGTGGGAGCTTCGCTCACCATGGAGTCGATCCCTGCGAGATGGCGGGGGCTCATTTCCGGGCTATTGCAGGAAGGCTATGCGCTGGGATTCTTGCTCGCAGCCGGGGCGTACCGCCTTGTTTATCCGCACTGGGGGTGGCGCCCGCTGTTTTTTGTCGGCGGACTGCCGGCGCTGCTTACGCTTTTTGTCCGCGCAAAAGTGAAAGAGCCCGAAGCTTGGCACCGTTCGCGCACGGATTGGGCGAGTTACCGCCGAGCGATATTCGGAAACTGGCAGCGCTTTGCCTATCTCGTGGTGCTGATGGCCATGGTGAACTTCATCTCTCACGGCACACAAGACATGTACCCCACCTACTTGCAGCACCAGCACGGTTTCAGCCCGCAGCGCACCTCGGACGTCACCGCGTTTGCCATGGTTGGCGCGATCTGCGGCGGCCTAGCGTTCGGATATTTTTCCGATTACAGAGGGCGACGCCTCGCGATGGTGACAGCTTTGCTTCTGGGTTGCTTGCTGATTCCGATTTGGGTGTTCGCGCCCAATCTTCCGCTGATTCTGGCGGGAGGATTCCTGATGCAATTTATGGTGCAGGGTGCCTGGGGCGTCATTCCAGCCCACATTAACGAGCTGTCACCTGATACCCTACGGGGGTTTTTCCCTGGCTTCGCTTACCAACTGGGCGTCTTGATTGCTTCCGGCAGCGCGTATTTCGAAGCGCGCATGGCTCACTTCATGAGCTATGGGCGGGCTATGGGCCTGTTCGCACTGATCGTGCTTGTGGCCGGGGCAATTGTCGTTTGTTTCGGTCCGGAAGAACATCGCGTGGTTTTCGGACGAGGCGGCTCAGCAGTGGGCTGACCGAGCCAAGTCAGGCAATCGCACTCAGGTCCTTTTTTGCCCTTGAGTTACGTCTGGCAAGTTGAGAAGACGGCGGACAACAAGCAGTCCTGGCCGAAAAAACAGCCGCGGCCCACTTTGTCTGATTAAGCACCTAGGCGTTCCTAGACCACGGGCCTAGCATTTTCCCCTATACAATGCGTTCATGCCCGCGGCTTCTTCCTGGACGCAAATCGAGAACGTCATTTCTGACAAGCTCCGCCTTGTCGTGAGACTTCTTGGCCATCGACGAAAAATTCTAGCAATCGCCGTTCTCCTGGTCGTCGTCTCTTTCGTCTTTGTTGCCGTGTACTTGGGTCACCGTGAACCTCAGATGGACCAGGATCAGACCCAATGGTTCTTGGGTACAGAAATCCCTGCGCCTGGACAAGTTACCGCTTATGTGAAGTACTACAGGGTGGTGCTCGAATCTATCGATGAAACATACCAGACGGCTCGCTTGCGAGCCGACCTTCGATACGTATGGGGGAAAGACCCGAGCATGCTAGTTCGAGCGCCACTGTTTACGTTCATAGATGAATCCCCTGAGACCCACGAAATCCGTAAGAACTATTCCGCTCCCGTTCAGGTATTCTTTAGCCCGTTTGAGATTTCTGACGCCACGAACGAATTCTCTCTCGGGGTTTTCGCACCACGCGGGTGGACCAATAATGTTCCATTAAGGCATCCTCCTGCTTCCTTTTCCGAATCCGTTCCCAAGTCTACTATGGCGGACGTTCCACTCTTGGGAGACCCATGGCTTTATCCATTTGACAAATATGTCCTTGCCGCTCAAATCAAACTCATGATTGTCGCATCACCCGACTGGAAGCAGTATTTCAGGATTCCGGACGACCGTTACACGGTTTTGCCCAAAATACCCAATCTCATGGTCAGAAACATAAAAGCAAACGACCTGGAATACTGGGGCAAGTACTTTCAACAAGACCCCAAGGAATTCGCTCGACTCTACAGGCCTGACTTTTGGAAGGATGGCCGCATTCTCCTGGTATTAGAACGTCCAATGTTTCCAAAGTTTTTCGCCGTGTTCTTTGGTATTCTTGCGGTCGCTTGGATTCTGGTGGTCGCCAAGAGTGCGGACCCAAAACAGCTGACACTGAACGAGTTCGCGTATTTTCTAGCTATATGGGCGATCCGAGCGCCGTTGGCGGCAGCTGCACCGAAAGCTCCGCTGCTGATGGACTACATGACAATGGGACTCTACGTCCTTCTAATCGGCGTTGCGGTGGCGAGACTCATCTGGGGATTCCGCAAGCCGTGGCAACTTGAAGAAAAACCTAACCAAAAATGAATGGCTACCCCTTCTTTTCCCTGTGCAATCACGGTGCAGACCGTAACACCTTTTTGTCTTTGCCGAAGAGCAAGCTGCCGGAGTTCTCGCTTCAAGAGACTGGAAGGCCAACCACAAGGTTGAGCACTGAACTACGTATCCCGTAGCAGGGAGTAAGAGCCCGCGCGGGAAGAACTGCCGCTTGCTAACGACGAAGATTTACTGCGCTCCATTCCACGCCACATCAGATGACTCATCGATGTCTCGTTGTGGCTCGACTATCGCTGCGTTCAGGAAGGTCGTGAAAGCGCAGGGCTGGCCCCATGACAACGGAGATGACCCTTCGTTCTATGCCGCGCAAGTTTGGCGGCCCGCTCTCGTGGGGAATCTGCCGGCAAGACGTTCGCAACAGACTTCCGCATGGCGACCTGGTCGTGTTCTTCTCGTTTCGCAAATTCAAGGAGACTGGAGATTAGTGCCCTTGCGGACGTGGGCAGCCCGATGGCCGCGAAAGCCATGCTGCGCCACGCGAACCTCGCGACAACCACCGCGCATTATATCAAGTTCGTCCATGCCGCCGCGATTCGCGAGATGGACAAAATTTCCAGCTTGTTTGATAATGAGAGCAGTTTCGGCCATCCAAACTAAGAGGCTAAGAATGCTGCGTTCCGCCACATCCCAAACAGCGCAAGAAGCGGCAAACCTAGCGCCAACGTTTTGCGATTATGCAAAGAGTATGCAAAAGCGGACAACCGGAATTCCAGTAAGTTCTTTAGAATCAACCGTGCGCCCTTAGCTCAGCTGGATAGAGCGTCTGGCTACGAACCAGAAGGTCGGGTGTTCGAATCACCCAGGGCGCACCATCTTTTCAAGCACTTACACCGCATGCGTTGTCCGTGAATGGCTCGATTGTCCGTAAATTGTCCGTGTTCTCACTTTCGTTCTCCCATCCGAACCACCTTGCGGTCCGCTGAAGCGGCAAGGTGCTGCTGCGTTTTTGCCAGCGCCTGCCGCTTCTGTTCTTCGTCGACGATCGCGTAGCGGCGGAACACCGAATCAGTGTGATGCCCCGTGATCTTCATCGCACCTCTGGCTGGGGAATTGTTGTCTTGCTTCGGTGTAACAATGTTACATTGCGTTGAACCTTGACACCGTACCAATTCGCCAGGGACAGGTTTGGTTCTGGGAAGTTATACGTTCCACTAACGGTTGCGACCAATTCTGGGGGATGACGGGCAACTCTGATGTAACGCGATTAGGTAAGGGTAGCCGACGATACGCCCGCAATGTGCTGGGCACGAACGCCGCTTCTATGCCCCTCCGTAAAAGTCAGGCACCGTGTTTCCAAACCCATACGGCGTTCATATATATTGCCTCGCGCGATGGTCAGCAAACTCCGAAACGCGTGACGTTTATCGGGCGTTCTTCACAGCTTCCATCCGACCATTGAAAGTTGTCGTCAAGACAAGCGACCCCTGAATCCTGGTGTTGACGAAATCGATTTCGCGGAGTAAAAAAGCGAGAGTTCTCGCAGCTTGCCGCGTTCAGTTGCAATTCGGTTGTGCCTACTTTACCTTTCCACAAGCTGCGAAACATTGATGGGGGGGTGTTCCGTGATGAGGAAGTATGCCGTCTTAATTCTGTTGGGGTTGCTCTCGGGTGTCTTTTCCCTTTCCGCACAAGTCAGTACGTCGTCGATTACTGGGGCTGTAATAGATGCATCCGGAGCTGTCGTAGCTAACGCCAAAGTCGAAGCAAAGAACGAAGAAACGGGCGTAGTGTTCAGTCAAAACACGACAAGTTCCGGCAATTATTCCTTCGCATCGCTGACTCCGGGAAGTTACAGCATCACCGTATCGCTTACCGGGTTCCAAACCTTTAGCAGCATTCACAACATACTGACGGTTGGTACACCGCTGGTTGTGGACGTGACCTTGAAATTGGGGACCGTCGGGCAGTCCGTGGAAGTAGTGGAATCGAACTATCAGCGCCTGGAAACGTCCAACGCCACCGTGAGCGATATCATGGATACGAAACAGGTACAGGACCTGCCGCTGAACGGGCGCAACCCGCTGGCGCTGCTGACATTGGAGCCAGGCGTGGTACAACGCACGACCAATGGCGCAGGCTCCGGTACACACGTATTTGGCTCTCGTGACCGCTCGCATAACGTCACGATTGACGGCATTGACGCCAATGAGTCGACGGTGCCGAACCCACAAGGGAATATTCAGCGGCTGAATCCCGATAATGTGGAGGAGTTCCGAACTGTCACGCTGGGCGCCACGGCTGAACAAGGACGGAACAGCGGCGCAAACGTGATCGTGGCTACCAAGCCCGGCACCAACTCTCTCCACGGGTCAGCGTTTTATTTCAATCGGAATACGGACTACAACGCAAACGAGTGGTTCAGCAATTACGAGGGGAAAAAGCGCCCGGAGCTGAAGCTCAACGAATATGGTTTTGCGGTGGGCGGCCCGATCATCAAGAACAAAACGTTTTTCTTCGGCAGCTTTCAGAATAACCAAATCAACCAGACGGAGCCAGTCTCGGCCACCAACGTAGGCATAGCGGGCTTCGGAGCGCCGACGGTCTACACGTCGCTGGCGCGATCGGGGATTTTCCGGTTCGTGCGCGGATCAATCAACGTGGGCGGCTCAACGGTCACACGCAATTCACCACTCCTGGTAGACACCAATGGCAATCTGAAGCCCGGCGTTCCGGTGTGCAATGGCTCGACGATCGTGGGCAACTGCGTGGACAGCTACAATATGTTCGCCAACGACCCGCAAGGAATCGGCGGAGATCCGGCGGTGCTGGCGCTGATGAACAGCTTTCCGGCTGCCAACGCTTTCAGCCTGGGTGACGGACTCAATCAAGCCGGATTCAACTGGAACCCGCCTTCTCAATTCAAAGGGCCCAACTACTATGTGCGAGTGGATCACACGTTTGGTCCCAATGACAGCGTCTTTGTCCGGTGGCTGCAAAATACTTTCGATACCAAGCAAGGTGACTTCCTCAACGCACGGCCCCAGGTGTACCCCGGATTTCCACCACTGGGTGAAGTGAACCGGCTTGGGAAGAATCTGGCAATCAGCTACCGACATAATTTTTCGCCGACGCTGGTGAACGAATTCACGGCCGGTTTCAACCGCTTCGCGTTTCAATTCACCTTCGGAGAGTCCAATCCCAACTTTCCGAATCCACAGAAGGTTCCCATCTGGGCTGACGACTGTGTGCTGGGATCGACGCTGAACGTCGACGGGCCGTACTGCCTGTCGCCACACACACAACGTGCGATCACCACGCCACAGCTCGTGGACAACATCACGTGGGTTCACGGGGCGCACACACTTCGGGCGGGAATCAACTTCCGATTCTACATACACAATGACAGCCGCGGGTTCTTCGGCAGCAGCGTTGTTACGCCGATCATCCGGTTCAATCGCAGCAACCGTTTGGCAGGATTCAATAACATTCCGGCGGCGGGCAATGCCGCCACTTGCCCGACATGCGCGAATTCAACGGACATCAATCGGCTACAGCAAGCCATCGACGAATTGGCTGGCATCCCCAGCCGTATCCAGCAGGCGTTCTTGGCCAACTTCGCCAGCAATACCTATGGCAGCACGAATTTCGCGACTGTCTACACGCGCGCACACCAGTATGACTCCTACGTGCAGGATGAATGGAAGTTGCGGCCGAATCTTACCCTTAACTTGGGCGTGCGGTGGGAATACAATCCCGCTCCTTACGACGCCAAGCAATCTCTCGTCCCTAATGTCTTCCCTGACGGTTCACAGGGCGCCGTAACCTATATGAAAGCTGACCGCTGGTTCCAGAATAACAACATCGGCGCGGTTGGCCCGCGCATAGGGATAGCGTGGTCGCCCGACGATAAAACCTCGGTGCGCGCCGGATATTCTTGGCTCTTTGACACACTCTCTACATTTCAGGTAACAGCAATGGCCGGCAAAATGCCAGGCTTTTTGCTGAACTGCATAACGACGATTAACTCGTCTGGAGCCGCAACCACGACCTCAGGCTGTGTGCTCCCAAATGGGATTACCGCCACCGGGAACAGCAGCCGAATCTCCACGGGGTTTCCCACCGCTGTTCCGACTCCAGCCATTACACCTTCTGTGGCAGTGACGCCCGCGCAACAGGCTGCAGGCGGCGCTCCGGCTGTTGGTGCCTTCGATCCGAACATCAAGAATCCCTCCGTTCACGAATGGGATTTGACGATTCAGCGCGAGCTTCCGAGGCATTTCGTGGCGGAAATCGGCTACATCGGGAAGCGCGGGACACACCTTTATAGAGCCTACGATCTGAACCAGGTTTCCGTTAACGGAGCTGGCTTCCTCGATTCGTTCAAAATCGCCATGGGCAACCGGCAGCTTGGTTGCAGAGCGGACGGAACCGGCTGCCCTGTTGGCGTGACCGGTCAAACGCCGGCATTACTTCTCCAATTAACGGGCAGCACTGCGGGAGTTGCCAACTCCAACCTGAACAATAGAGCATCCGACTTCGACACATTCAACATCGGGAATTTTGCCAATTTTGTGGACAGCCTGACTGGCGCTGGTACCTTTTGGGATCCGAACAGCGCGGCGAACAGCGCGCTCCCGAGGAATTTCTTCCGCCCCAATCCTCAGTTCGGCCAAATCTTCTTCCAGGATTCTGGTGGTGATTCTTACTACCACGGTTTGTTCATCGCCGCCCGGCGGCGCTTCGAGCAAGGGCTGGACCTGTCCTTCTCCTACACTTTCAGCAAGTCCATTGACGACATGTCTATCGACCCGACCGGTGCAGCCACCGGCGGTGGCCTGAGCACGACGAATAGCCGCACGCCGACGGACATCCATAACTGGCGCTTGGATCGGGCGCTCTCGGACTTCAACAATACGCACGTACTTTTGACCAATCTGCTTTACGAATTACCCATCGGCAAGGGCAAGAAACTCGCTTCGTCCGCGCCGGGCTGGGCGAATCAGATTATCGGGGGTTGGTCGTACACCGGCATCTTCGCATACCAGAGCGGGGAACCGTACAGCATCACGAGCGGTTCGCTGACGACCAATGGAGCGCATGTTAGCTTCGCGCAGGTAAGGGGGCCGCTGGACAAGGGCCACGTGCAGTTTGTGAATGGAGTGGAAGGCCCGGTAATGTACAACGTGGGACAACTCATCACCAACCCCACCGACCCCAATTTCAACTGCGTCAACGTTACTAGCACTCAGACGTTCTTCTGCATTCCGCCGCCGGGACAGAATGGCAATGGTCGCAACATCGTACAAGGGCCCAATTTCTGGAACCTGGATTCGGGACTATTGAAAGACTTTGGCCTGACGGAACGCTTCAAACTGCAGTTTCGGGCGGAGTTCTTCAACGTTTTAAACCACACAAACTGGGAAAATCCCCGCAACGCGACGTCCGGGTCGCCCAGCGTTCAAAGCAGTATCTTCGCCCGGACTTGCTGCGTCTCGGCTTCGCTGCCGTCTTCGGCAACGGTGATCGCCATTGGCGAACCGAACCGGGTCATCCAGCTCGGCCTAAAGCTTAATTTTTAACTCAGATTTAGGTAAGCCACTGGTTCGACCAGTGAGACCAGAAAAGGTTTGACCGTTCCGTTTGGGCATAACATCCCCCGTGGCTTGGTGAGAGCCAGGGCCGCGGATGGTAACAGCGGCAGTTTCTAAACTCATCCACGAAGGCGCGCCTTAGCGCGACGCCTCAACCAACGGGACAACCGCCTTTGAGGCGGCCCCACTCACCAAGCCACCCGCTCCGCGGGGGGTGTCTGACTTCGGCCCTACGCACGACTTTTTTGACCATAAGGGGTAAGGACCGCGACAATAAGGGCGCTGCCAACACCGGAGACACCCGCGCAAACCTAGTTAAGAGTACCAACAAGACGCCAAGCAAGGGCAAGGACAACGATAAGAACGATAACAAGGGTAAGCACCAGGGCTTTACTCAGGGCAAGCACAAGGGTCGCCACTAAGAAACATTCGAGCAGTTTCAGTTGCTTTCGAGATAGCCAGACCAAGCGGAACCGCCAGCAATGCCGGTGGTTCTCTTGTTCCGTTCGCAATCGACTTCGGAAGTGAGGCGTGCCGATGCAACTTCGGGCGCGCGGCAAATCCAATTCGGCATGAAATTCACATTCTGAAGGCTTTTGACATTGAGCGCATCCAATGACGAGGATTATCTAGGATCGCCCAGGAATTTTGTAGCCGCCGCTCCTTCAATGGCGAGGATTCAATCACGGGATCGGCCCAAAGGAGGAAAGAAAGCTCTCCATGCCTTCCAGGGATGTTACCCGTCGAGATTTATTGAAAATTGGCGCCGCCACGGCTGCAGCTGAGCTCGCGGCTGTGCTTCTGCCTGGTTGCGGCGGAGGAGGTACTTCCCCCGGTCCCGCTCCATCCGTTTGCTCCAAACTGACTGACATCGAGCACGTCGTCATTTTCATCCAGGAAAATCGGTCCTTCGACCATTATTTCGGAAGCTACCGCGGCGTGCGTGGATTCGCCGAACAGAGTCCAGCATTCCAGCAACCCGACCCTGCAAATACCACGAACCCGCCGGCCGGCGTATTGCTTCCATTCCATCTCGATACTTCCAAGACGAACGCTGCATGCACCCACGACATCACTCATGACTGGGTGCCGCAGCATCAGAGCTGGGACAGTGGCGCAATGGATGGCTTTGTGACCTCTCGCCTCGCGACCAATTCCAATGATGCCGTACTCGCCCTGGGCTACTACACGCGCGCAGACCTTCCTTTTTACTATGCCGTGGCTGACGCCTTCACCGTATGCGACAACTATTTCTGCTCGGTGATCGGCCCCACGGATCCTAACCGGCTCTACACCATGGCGGCTTCCATCGACCCAGCTGGACAGAACGGTGGGCCCTTACTTCAAACGCTAGTCGCAAATCGGTCGTCGTTCTTCGGCAAACTGACCTATACGACGATGCCTGAACAGCTTCAGGCTCGCGGAATTTCGTGGAAGGTCTACTCGTCACCTGACCAGAATATTCTGAACACCATTTTCTCCGACAATGTTCTCTCGTACTTCAAGAATTTCCAGAACCCCGCATCGACGCTCTACCAGAACGCATTCGGGCCCCAGTTTCCGGCTGATTTTCTGGCGGATGCGTTGTCTGGAAACCTGCCACAAGTCTCTTGGGTGCTCGCCTCGATCGTTGACTCCGATCATCCGCCAGCGCCCTCACTCTTTGGGGAGAACACCCTGTCCGCGATTATCAGTGCTTTGACCGCGAATTCGGCGCTATGGGCGAAGACGGTCCTGTTCGCCACCTACGATGAGAATGGCGGCTTCTTTGACCACGTCGCGCCGGTGACAGCGCCCCCAGGCACCCCCGGCGAATACGTCACTGCACCCGCAGTCCCGGACCCCACGGTGATCGGCAATCCTCCCATTCTCGGCCCCATTGGATTGGGTTTTCGTGTGCCGATGCTTGTGATCTCTCCGTTCAGCAGGGGTGGATTTGTATCATCGGCGCTCTTCGACCACACTTCAGTGCTGCGATTCCTCGAAACGCGTTTTGGCGTCGAAGTGCCTAACTTGTCTGCATGGCGGCGCGCCACCGTTGGCGATCTCACGAGCGCATTTAACTTCAGAAAATCCGATCAGTCGATACCCGCTCTGCCGTCCACGCTTCCGGCAATACCGCAGATACTTACGGAGTGTGCAGCCAGCCTGATTGGCACAACACCATATGAAGTTCCGAACCCGCAGAGCTCTCCAACGCAAGAACCTGGAACGGCGGTTCGACCAAGTGGTCCGTGCTAGGCATCCACGAATTCTTGGTTCAATCCCCCACCGCAGGCGCCACGCGGTGATACAATTCCTGCGATGCGCTCAAGACTCCTGCACGTGGGAATTGTGTTCATTCTAGTCGTTTGCCTCGTTTGTCCGCTGGTCGAGCTTTTTGATCACTGGGATCACACGATACAAACGGGGAACGATACCGAGTACACGTTGGTCATTCTTGCGTTATGCGCGGGAGTGGCGTATTCGCTTGCACGCTTCATCGTCAAACCCGCGCCGCTTGGTATTGTTGCGAAGGGTGTATTCGCTTCCTTCGCCAAGAAATCTTTCTTTTCCGCGCCATGCGGTTTCACTTTACTGCTTTTTGATGCGACGAGTCCCCCTCCCCTCCCACTGCGTATCTAGAAATCTGCGATAGCTGATTCAAAAACGCGCTCAGACGTAGCTCCGTCTGTTGACGGCGCCGTGATGGGCTGTTCTTGCTGCTCAACCAAGACATATTGCTTTTGTTCTTCCGCCATTTATTGGATTGGGTGACTCAAGATGATTCTGGCTTGCCGTTCCTTTTCCGGGCGTCATATTGCTATTGGGGTTGCCGTATCGTTTGCTTTGTTGTTTTGCGCGGCTGGCGCCGCCGCTCAAGCGTCGCGGGTTGGAGCAACTCTTGAGGGCATTGTGAGCGACACCAGCGGCGCTGTCATTCCCAACTCGAAAGTTACGTTGCACAACCCCTTGACCAATCAATCCCGTACTGTAACAACGGATGAGCAGGGGTTCTTTCGAGCAGCGCAGCTTGCTGTCGGCACCTATGAAGTGCGAGTGGAACAGACAGGCTTTGCACCTTATCGGCGAGCAGGTGTTGTAGCGAGTCTCGGACAAACCGTGCATCTCGACATCGTGCTAGCTCCGGCGTCGGCGGCTGAACAAGTGACCGTCAATGCCCAGCCCTCGTCACTTGATCCCTCACAGTCGTCAGTCGTTTCCACTGTGGATCAAGAGAGGATAGAAGAACTGCCTGTGCGGAGCCGAAATTACCTGGATTTCGTTCTCCTTGCACCAGGCGTTTCGAGTTCACCGATACCCTCCGGCGCGAGCGGTTCGACGCCACTTACTGGCAGTGGCTTCACTTTCGGTGGACTGAGATCGCGGAGCAACAATCTCTCCATCGATGGCCTGGACAACGACGACGAGTACGCGGGTTCGAGTCGCACCGAGCTTTCGCCGGAAATCGTGCAGGAATTTCAAGTGGTCAACAATGGCCTTTCAGCAGAGTCGGGCGGAGCCTCGGGGGGTTCGATCAACATAATCACTCGTTCTGGAACAAACGCGATTCACGGCGACGCCTTCCTATTTGCGCAGGACGGTGCATTCAACGCGAGGGACCCCTTCGAAACTGAATCGGGCAAACCATCATTTCGTCGGTTCCGCGCCGGTTTCGCTCTGGGTGGACCTGTCATCAGGGACAAAACGTTTTACTACAGCGCCCTCGAACGAGAACACAACCGAGGGCAAATCGGGTCGGATATTGACCCTGCCGTGACATCAACCATAAATGCCTTCCTCGCGACGGGAGCATTTCCAGGGCTAGCAACGCGCCAGATCACGACAGCTTTCTCTCCGATTGCGCGCGCGGAAACGGAAGCTGCGGGCAAGCTCGATCACCAGCTCACGAAAAATACTGCTCTGATGCTGCGCTACACCTTCACAAACAACAAGGAATCAGGCGATGCGTTCAACAGCAATGGCCTCATAGACGCAAGCGCGCGCGGCAGCAGCTTCACGAGCGACAACGCTCTTTCGGGTTCGCTCACCACTGTCTTAGGCTCGGAAGCCGTTAGCGATCTACGCTTTCAGGCCGCAACCCGCCATGCGGTCCTGCGCACGAATGAGCCCGTCGGCCCGGAGATTGATATCGCTGGACTCGTCACCTTTGGACGGCCCTATGCGGGGAACGGCAAACGTCGCGAAAACCATTATCAAGCCAGCTATACCTATTCTCGGACGTGGGGGAAACACCTTTGGAAGGTTGGCGGAACTGTGAATCGCATCAGACTGCGTGCCGACGTACCGGATGGCTTCGACAGCGTGTATCTCTTTGGCTCTCTCGGTGATTTCCTCGCGGGGAATCCTAGTCAGTTTCGACAGGCGTTCGGGAATTCGAACGTGGATTTTCCGGTGACGAGTTTCGGCGGATTCGTTCAGGATCATTGGTCCATCGCCCGCCAACTGACGGTTGATCTCGGCGTGCGTTACGACCTCGAGCGCCTGCCTTCTGGATTCAATCAAGACACGAATAACGTCAGCCCGCGAATTGGTCTCGCTTGGAGTCCGTCTCCTAGATGGGTTTTTCGTGCGGGGTATGGAGTTTTCTTCGACCGGTATGTTCTCGCAAACCTGACGCGAGCCATCGAAAAGAACGGTTCACAGGCATTCGAGCAAGTAGCAGACGGAAACGCAGCAGCCAGTCTTTCTGCGGCAGCACAGGGCGGGCCCCTTGTTGTGCCTGCATCCGGGATTGCCCCATCGATCTTCCAACCCGATCCGTGCATGGCGACTCCCTACAGCCAACAAGCCAGCGCCGGTGCGGAATACTTGCTCGCGAAGAATCTTACGCTGCGCGCTGACGAGTTGTTTGTTCATGGACTTAAGCTGTCTCGAACACTTAATGTTAATTTGTTGCCTCCGGTCGTCCTCACTGTTGCGAACGCGTCTAGCCTTGGTGTTCTAAATCCAACGTCACAGCAGATCGGGCGAGAAGTCTTTTCCCCTGGTCGGCTCAACACCCAGTTCAGCGACATTTATGCGCTCCAGAATTCTGCGAGTTCGGCCTACAACGGCGTTTCATTCACGCTTAACCGGCGGATGAGCGATGAGCTGGCGTTCTCGGCGAGTTACACCCTCTCGAAGACATTTGACGACGCCTCGGACTTCGACGAGCAGCCCCAAAATCCTTTCAATCTGCGTATGGAGCACGCGGTCTCCCGCCAGCATCAGCAACAGCGCTTCGTCTTCAATGCACTCTGGGACTTGCCTATTGGGGAGGAAGAGGACAAAGGTAGGAAGTCGGAAGAAAGCACCGGCTGGCTCACGGACACCTTCAGCCATATTGAAGTGGCGCCGATTTGGACACTGGAAAGTGGCCGGCCTGTAAACCCGTTGACGGGCCTTGACTCGAATCAGAGTCACGCCTTTCCCCTCTCGGCCAGACCATTCGGACTCGGCAGAAACTCTCTGAAGACATCCACACTGGCCACGATGGACTTTCGCGTTCTGAAGTACTTCCCGTTCGGCGGGGTGAAACGGCTCGACGTGGTAGCGGAATTCTTCAACCTGTTCAACAGTGCGAACGTCTCGCAGATCAATCCGGTATTCGGCTCAGGGTTGACTCCGATACCCGGATTTAGGCAACCGATTGCCGGAACCGGTGCTCGCCAAATCCAGTTCTCTTTGGATTTCGAGTTTTGAGAAATAGTCAGGAAAAAAACGGTGTGATAACCCGCGTCACAGAGGAGCTTCAAAGATCATGTCGATTGTTCGAATTACGTACGGCTTGCCGCGTTTTGCGCTTTTCGTCCAAATCTGTGCGGCCCTAATTTATACTCCAAGGCCAGCGTTTGCTCAGGCGACAGACTCATCCCGTGAACAAGCACAGGCGGCGCAATCCGTCTCCGATACGTTCTCATCATCGGATCAGGCTTCAGAAGCCCAGCAACAATCATCCCAACAACCCGAAATCTGCGGCGTGAAGCATCTCGGACAATGCCTCAAACTGGCCACGATCAGACCGGTATCTGGACTAGCCCATTGCGTGTCTCGCCCAGAGATGCGTTTTGGCTGGTGCCGTTTGCCGCCGGCACAGCAGTTGCGCTTCACTACGACGCACAAGCACAACAGAATCTTGGGATCGACAAGAGCAGGATAGACACGAGCAACATTATCTCCGGTTTCGGTTCGCCCTACGCCACGCTTGGAGGTACTGCTGGACTCTACTTTCTGGGTTTAGGAACTCACATGAGCGCCTTGCCGAAACAGGGCGTTTGGGAGCGGAGGCGATCGTCGATTCTTTAATCGTAGTAGAAGCTCTTAAGCTCGCTACGAACCGCGAACGTCCCAACGAAGGAAACGCGTGTAGTCAAAAAACTCGAACGGCTTGAAATAGCGTGACTTCGGATTTTGCACAGCTCCCTTCTCGAATGGGCTTTTCCGAGGCAGAAACATCACCTACACTTCAGTGGACGTTCCCGACAACCGTGTCCTGGTTAGGTGTCGTCGTTCCGGGCTTTCCGCGGAAGTCGGTCCAGGCGGTGTGTGCTCCGCCGGCGGGATCTACGGCAACGCCAGTATAGTCGCCGATGAAACTGCCGGAGAACTCGATGTACGGATTGGACGATTGGGTTGAGACTCGGGTTTCGCTCGCGTATGCGTCCGTCGAGCTGCTGAACGCGTAATCGAGGCACACCGCCACCGTGTCGATGTAGTGCGCTGCAGACGCAGGGTACCCGGGATCGTTGGTATCTAGGAGCGCCCGCTGACAGGTATGGTCGGTCGATGTTGGAACCGGCGAGTAATCGCGGGTGTAGTAGCCGACTACGACGCGGCCGGCGTTGGCTCCGACACCGGGGTACGCCTTATCGTTCGGGCCCGATGTGATGAACGTCGGGGCCGTCCAGGTGGTGCCGTTGGTCGAGGTGATGAGCTTCACCTGGTTGTTCGTGGTTCCGGAGAATGAGGACGCCCCCGCCGCACAGCCAGGATTCAACTGGTCATCTGCCCAGGCGATCGCCAGAGCGCCAGTGGTCGGATCGATGGCAAGCGAGGGGAAGCTGCTGAGGCGGAACTGCTCGAAGCTCAGCCGCGCCCGGCCCTGCGCCACATTCAGCGGATAGCACCCGATGTCGTCGTAAACGCGTCCAAGTTCGGTATTGGTGAAGGTGCGTCCGCCGTCAGTCGAGCGCGCGAGCACGATCTGATCCCGCGAAACATTGCTGGCCTGGTTGCCCTCGTAAGCGACGTAAATGGTCCCATCAGGCGCAGCCGCTGGCGCCGAGCCCTGGTCGAAGGGATGGGCGGCGTCGCTGACCTGGATCGGGTCAGACCAGGTGACGCCGTAATCATGCGACACAGCCATCACGATGTTCGAAGAAAGGTAGCCGCGCGGCTTGCTGAACTTGAATAGCGTCCAGGTAACGTACACGTTGCCGTTAGTTCCCGCCGTGACCCACTCCTTGTCATTGAAGAAGGTGTTGGCGTCTTCGTAGTGAACCATGACCGGCGCGCCCCAGGTAGAGCCGCCGTCGTGGGAAACACTGACCGCAACACCGCTGGGAGTGCGATTCAGGAAGCTGAAGTTATAGACCAGCGCGGAATAGTAGAGGGTGCCATCCGGAGCGAAGGCAAGAACCGGATCGCCGCCAGCACTCACATGCTTGAACAAGCCGGAGGCCTGAGCGGCGGGAGCATATCCGGGGAGGATTACATTGGTGAACGTCGCGCCACCATCGTAGCTGAGGTAAACCTGTGCGCTGAAGCCGGCACGGTAATCGTTGGCGGAGGTCACTATGTTCTGGCTGTTGGTCGGGTTGATGACAATGTTCTGCTCGTTCTGCGGCTGGTAACACTGGGTGCCGTCAACCAGCGTGAACAGTTCGTCATTGACGATCGTGTCGGTATTGGCGGCCGTGAACGCTGAAAACAGCGATGTGGAGATGAAAGGCGCACGCCGGCAGAGCGAGAAAAAGGTAAGGGCATTGGCATCCGGATGACCAGCGACGGCGGCCTCAAAATCGTTGGGGAAGAACAGAGAGTCGTCTTTTCCCTGGGTCTTGTCGGGGCCCAAGGCCTTGAAATGATCTCCCACCTGCGCCGCTTGCGCGACTGGGGAGAAGGCCATGGCGACGAAAAGAACCGAGACGACGACCGACATGAATTTGTGCATAGTAACAATCCTCCTGGCAGTGCCAGAGTTGAAGTCGAACACACTAACGGAAAACCGTTTGATCACCACGAGAACCTGCCAATTCTACAACAACGGCGATGCTGAAAGGGACGCTGGCCAAGGATTTTGGCGCCATTCGATTCTGGGTGCGCCCACCATTCACAGGTGAAGATTGAGACCGGCGGCCAGCAGATAAACATGAAGGCTTCCACGGCGATCCAGGACGGCGCCAGCTCGTGGACGGCAACGAATCAGTTGGACACGCCGCAAGGCACCGCGACGGATACGGCGACGCTGGAGAAGGGAAGCCTCGTGCTGCTGAAGAGAAGCGTCAAGCAAGGGCCGGTCGTCATTGATCTCGATTTTGCGGGGAACAAGGCGTCAGGCACGATGAGCATGAACGGACAAGACCGGCCGATAGCGGTCGATCTGGGCGGACCGTTGTTTGCGGATGCTGCCGGCGCGGGGCAGGTCATCGTCTGCCTGCCGCTTGCCGAGGGCTACAGCACGACATTTCGCAACTTCGACGTGCAGGCACAGAAAGTGAAATTATTTCAGCTTGCTGTCGCCGGAAAGGAACAGGTCACGGTACCAGCGGGCACCTTTGTACGCTGCGGGTCGAGATTTCCTCCGCGGATGGAGGCTCGGACAAGAAGACTTTTTGGATAGCCAACCAAACCTACAAAGTAGTGAAAGTCACCGCGGTCCTGGCTTCCGTGGGCGGAGCGATGATGACTCAGAAACTGGTGCAGTAGACGAATCCGGGGCGGCTAGCACAAGCAATGTCGCTGAGCAACTCGGTGAAGTCTCAATTCCATGCAACATGTTACGCGGCCTCACCGTATCTTCTTGATTTATTGATTTAGAGTCGGCCAGAGTCTTGGGGAACGACAGCCAATCGCTATCGCGTGTACCAACTGAGGCAGGATTTTGAAGCCGGTGCGGCCTGTAAGTGCGACACCTGCAAGGCCTTAGGATTTCCCGCCTTCCCAACTACGAACCAGAAGGTCGGGAGTTCGAATCTCTCAGGGCGCGCCACTCTTTGAATCTAAATGATTTAATCAAAGCGAGCTTTAACCCGACCGTCTGGGTAATGACCAGACGGTCGGGTGTTCGAATCACCCATGGCGCGCCATATTTTTCAATAACTTGCGTCATGTACAGTGTCCGTGAATTTGCCGATTGTCCGTGAATTGTCCGTGTTCTCCAAGAGTCTCTTTCACCTTTTCAGGGGCACACCGGTCCTCGGCGTCGAGCGACCTGCGCTATCGCCATCTGCAACCGCGCCCCTCATTCCCCAAAGGCTTTACGCATGCCTTGCATGAGGTTGGCATGGAAGCGCAGGTGATCATTCTGTCTTTCCTCGAAGGTTGGACTTGCAGGGGCTTCTATTGCTGTGGGAGGTGCTTCTGGAAGTGTTTCTGCCGGTAGCTGGTCGACTGGCTTGGGTCTGATGGCTTCCACGTCCAAGGTGATTCCTGATCCGCTCTGTACCGTCTCGACGGCCTGCTCGAGCGTTAGGTGATTCTTGTCCATGAGGATCTTGGCTGTCATTTCGGCCATCATCTTGATTGCTATAGGAGACATTTGCGGGTGATTATGCAGGTGGAGCTCGCTTGGCCCGCCCAGCATCCCTGCCATTTCCGCGGCAGTGCGAGAGAATCCCAAAAGCAGCCTGCCTTCCCTGGCGTTCGCCTTAAATTTTCCCACACCTTCCTGTATGCGCGCCTTCGCTGCATTTCCCAAGTCCTGCGGATCAATCGCCCGGCCCTGCTCTACCAGTTCAGTATGCTGCTTCCGTAACTGCTCCTGCACTGATGGACGCATGACAATCTGACCGGCCCCTGTCTTGATAACCGATTCTGGAAAACCTGCTTTCCGGCAAGCGTCCGTGTGCTTCATTCCTGCAGCCAGGTAGGCCGCTAATCGCTGCTCACGTATAACCGTTTTGGCGTACTTCGTCCGTGGCCGTGGCCTGGTCCTTGGTTTGTACTTGCCCCGCTTTTGTCCTAGCTTCGCCATGTCTTAGACTTCCGCCCACTCTTTCGGCAAAGGCTTGTGCGCCGTGATCTTGATTCCGGGCATCACAGTTTCTAGTTGCTCCGCCCTTCGCTCTGCCGCGTGCCATCTCAGCAATAGAGCCCGGTAAGCCGTGTCCAGTTCCACGATCTTCGCTCGCTGCGCGTTAATGACATTTAGCAGGCGGTCTCCCCATTCGCGCAATTGCTTGTTTTCGACCTGAGCCAAAAGAAGTCCACGCCGCTCTCCCGCCAGTTCTCTCTTGAGGCCGGCGACCTGCTCCCTCATGAGCCTTTCTTTTCGATGCCGCTTTGTCTCGATTGGCGCGTCCATGTCCTGCCCTAGCGGTGATCGTACTTCTGCTGCAAGTATCGGCCCACTTCCTCGGTCGTGGCGTGGTGGTAAAAATCGTTCTCCACGTCCTCGGACTTTGCCTTGAATGCCGCTGGCTTGGGTTGCTCCCTGGCTGCCATGTCTACGAGCTGGCTGCTTTCCAAAAACTTAGCGGCATGCAGAGCATCGTCTATCGTCACGGCCATGCGGTTTTCCGCCATGATGTCCATGACGCTCTCGACTGTCCATGCCTGCTGCTGCGCGTCTAATTCGCGCATCTTCGGGAATTTTTCTAGCGCCAGTTCCCAAGCGTCTACCCCGGCCTGATTCGTCAAACTGTCGAGAAAAGCCCGCGTCCTGCCTGTCGTGTGTTTCAGCATCTCTGCGCGGTTGACGTTTACTGGCTCCTGCTGGCTCTCGAAAAACTTGCGAATGTTCGGAGTGCTGGCCGCGTTGAAAGATTCTTGCTGCTCCCGGGTCAAATGCGTCAAGTCGACTTGCGGAAGTGCTGACGGCAATTTAATCTCTCCGGCTTGCAGAGCTTCGCAGTAGCAAGCGTCATAGGTTCCATAGCTTGGCGGGCATCCGTCGCGCTGGACCTTTTGCATGAAACGGGTATCAATGGCCTGCGCGTTTTGCACGTCCACATCTACTCCCAATTCGCCAGCAACCCGCGTTAGATCGGGATAATGGGAAGCCAGCTCGTTTTTCAGCGCGTACTCTGCGAGAGCCGCAATTTCTAGGTTTGATGCTTCGAGTGCGTCCATTTATTTTTTCCCTTCACAAAGTTGTATTCCTTGGTGTGCTCCAGTTCCTTTTTGAAATGGCGTTGCGGATTGTCCTCCACTATCTTGTGTGGGACAGGGATACCGCCATGCGCCTCGTCTAGCGGTCTAAGTTCGTCCTCTAGCGGTCTAAGTTCGTCCGGCTCCGGTGATGGCTGGTAGCTGGAAACCTGCTTTTCAATCTTCCCAAAGTCTTTTTCTTTCGGTGCGGCCATGTTCTTCATTCCTCCCTTGGTGGTTGCTCGAATCTGAAAACGTTCGGATTGTTTTTGTCGGGGTCGCTGGTGTTTGGCTGTCCGCCGTATAGCGTGGCTGGCGGGGCTTCGGTGAATTTAACTGGCGCCGATGGCGTGGGAACCGGGCCGGGTGTGGGAGTATCAACCGCGGTATCGGCCTTTGCGATCGTGTCGCCTTGCGGCTGTGGCGCTGATTCCTTCAGGGGGAATCCTGCCGGTTTCTTTGGTTCCGGTGCTTCCGTTGCTTGCGAAGGCGCATTATCGTCAAACTCAATCTTCGTTCCATCCGGCCTCGTGATTTTCATTTAGTACCCCTTGTCCTTCGTCGGTACGTCTTCGTCTTTCAATTCTCCGGCCTGAAAACTCGGCACGGTATCCTCGCCGCCGTCTAACGACCACGGCCTAGCCGCATTCATGGCCTTGCATCGAAAGGCGAGCTGCTGGTCATTGGACATCTTCATCTGCTCCGCTATCGAATCTTGATAGCTGTTTTCAATTCTGGCGACGGTGCTATCGTCCTGGGCCGTGCTGATCGGCGTAGTGCTGTCATATGTCAAATCAGTTTTCCATGCCGGAAGCTGCCCCGTCTCCTGTGCTGGTACTTGGTTTGGGTCTTTCATGTTTCTCCTTTCCTACTTCACTTCGCTGGCTGCTTTCACGAGCCAGCCAAGAACATTGGGCAACGGTATGCCAGCGTGTCTTGCTCCCTCATACGCCAGCGCAGACAGGAATTTATGCCGTCCCATCCATGCAAGCGTTGGCCCGACGATCTGCTTGCCAAGAGACGGCCCGGCCTGTGCCACTTCGCGCATGATCTCATTCCCTGCCGCGTCGAGTACTCCCGTTCCCGCTTCGGCAGTTCCTACGGCTGGCGCGAACAATGGACCAGCCAGAGCGCCGGTAGCGATCTGCAATCCGCCCGCAATGGTTCCCGCTTTCTTACCTGCTTCCGCCGCGGGCCGGTCTTCCGGGTTTTGCATCGGCTGGCCCGCCATTGCAGAGGTCATGTTTTGCAGCGTGCGGCTTAGAGCATTCCCATGGTCAACCCTGCTCAATGCGTCAGTTACCGACTCTCCCGGCAAAACTTTCCCACCCTTTCGAGCCAGGTCAATCCGCTGCATCATTTCCGTAAAACCGGGATTCGATGATTGCGGCGTGCCAGCCTGCCCGCTTGCGTCAATATGCTGCGCTTTGGAAAAATCCAGCGTGATCGGCTGTGCCTTTGAAAAATCAAGCGTGACTGCCGGCGAATTTCCCATTACTGAATCACTCCCAAGTCTTGCTTGCCGTCCGACCAATGCATCTTTCCGTCACTCCCGGGCACGCGCATTGTTGCTCCCGCCGGCGGGCCGGCGCTCCCGGCAAACTCTACGGGCTTGAAACTGGAGCCATAAGTCGAATTGATAACTTGCAGCCTGTCGCCGTAGGCTTTTTGCGCGTTCGCTCGCACGGCCTCATGGATGCTCGCCATGTCGTTCAAAATGTCATCGGGGATGGACGCGCCGGAAATGTTCTTTCCGAAAAATGCCGCTACCCTGTCTCCGGCTGAGCCTGCGCCGCCGTAGGATTGAATTTCTGGCAGGTTCACGCGCTTGACTCCCCGCGAAGTATTGAAACTCAAGACGCCTTCCGTTGGTGCATAGGCATATGCAATCTTGTTTCCGCTTTTGGCGAGCGAGACGAAAGTCTGCATGTCGTCTGCCCCTTGCTTCGCGTTGACATAATCCGCCCCGGCCTTCTGTGCGTCCGCCGCTGCTGGCGCTACGAGATGCGGCGCTACGTTTGCCAGCCCTGCCGGTAGTCCTTGCTGCGCGGCCTTTGCGACGGCGAGCTTTTGATTGGTTTCGAGAGTTAGAGCCTTCTGCGCTGTCGGGTCACCTTGCGCAGCCTTGTAAAACAAATTCGTAGCCATCTCGGATTTTTCAGGATTCGTTACCATGTAAGAAAGGGCTTTGTTCTTTTCTTGCGGAGTCAAAGCCGTAGAGGTTGAAACCATTGCGTAAATCGCTTTCGGATCTTGCAATGTTTTCGGATCAAACGTCGGCGGCATTCCGGTTAGCGCCTTTTGCACTAGCCCGTTGAAATCCACTTTGACGGATTCCGCTGTGGGAGCCTTCGGCGCTGCCTTGCCTAAAATGACTTGCCGCAAGGATCCGTCCGCTGCCTGCATGTACTGGACGCGGTTGTTATCGGCATCTACGAATGCGTCGCCTAGCGGTTTCTCTGGTGGCCGCATCTGCAATGCGCCGATCTGTGCCTGTCGTAGCTGCGCCTCGCTCGCTTGATTCGCAAGCGTTCCAGCCGCTAGTGCGTTCTGCCGCGCTCGATCTGCATTCGCGTTTTGTGCCTGGGCATTGTAGCGTTTCTGTTCCTCGATTCCTTGCAATGCACCTTGCAGACCACTACCAAACGGGAACCTAGGATCTCCCGTCGGCGCCATACCTCCAGCGAGCGCAGGCCCAAGGCTGGCAAGGAACGACTGCAGGAATGACGGTCTGGTGATCGGCGCACCTGGCTGCCCTGGCGTGACTGCCGGCATGCTCCCGCTGCCAGAGGAAGGGTCGAAGCTGCCCAGAGTCGACATCTGTGCAGGAGTGCCCGGCGTAAAGCGGCCAGTTTCAATCGGATTTATGCTCATCTCCCGGCGAAGGGTATCACCCAACTTATTTCTCCCCTCTGAGATTAAAAAAGTATTTCCATGTTTCCCGTTTGAAAATCAGTTTCCAGGTTCCCCGCTCCCATCCTCTGAACGGCCACGACAATGTAGCTGCTATCAGTGAAGCAATTTTCAGTGACTTGAATGCCGATTCCGGCGCTCCAACATAAAATTGCCTGTAGTTCTTTTCCCATTTCGGCTTCGCAGCCCACTGGCTGAACAAGTCGCTAGATTGCTCTGGCATTTCCTTGCGCTCCTATCGCGCAAAACAACTGAAGACGATATTGTCGCTGTTCGTCCAGTTGGTTGCCGCAAAAGTCGTACCGAAGTTAGTCAGCGTCGCGCTATTGGTGCTGTTCGCCGTCATAAGTACCACGGCTGCGCGAGTCTGATTGCTTGCGAAACAATTCCAGCCAGCCGTTGACGTGGGCAGACCAATCACTCCCGTACTGCCGGCCGTTCCTACTCCTACGTTCACATTACAACTGGACGGCCCGTTGCAGGATGCGCCAATCGTCCCCGCATTGAAGCCTGAGCTTATCGTTGGGTTGGCCTGAGCAATCAGGAGCTTGTTTCCCAAACTTACTTGCTGAAAGTTCGAGGCGCCTAGCACGTAGGCCGCGACGTTGCCCTGGGAATCGCATGGAACTGTCACGCCGAGGAAATGGTCATTGATGCAGTTAGAGGAGCCGCCCACCACTTGCTGCAGTCCGTAGATGTGAACGGATACATTGGCCGATGATGGTATGTCGATGCAGTATGCCGTTGACGTGCCGGAATTGTTGCAAGTGATGCCGAAGAAATCCACCGGCCCGCCCGTGCTGGTCACAGACACGTCTGCTGTGGTGTTGTCCGTCTGACTGCCGCTGATGTACGTGTTGAAAAATCTTACCGCCCGCCCGTTGTTGACGGTAGATACCGATATCGCGTTCTGCCCAGTCCCCGGAAAGTCGGCCGACAAATCATAAAACGCCACTTCCGCTGTAACCGTGTTCAGGTTTACGACTAGTGGCTTGCTGCCCGCCACTCCATTTCCGTTAACCGTCAAGCCGTGGAAAGCCGTGCCGCAACAGACTA
>WNGO01000166.1_pt1 | contig 40351 bp, 43 predicted proteins | sample 5400511 | NCBI WGS metagenome assembly WNGO01 (sample SAMN13153380, study PRJNA577476) | soil metagenome | isolation source: 20 cm soil or saprolite under Garry oak tree replicate 2 | place: USA:California | collected 2016-06-15 | reverse complement strand
GCCGATGATCTGCAGCTTCATGTGCAGCGTGTCCATCGTGGGCGCCCAGGCGTCGTAGGGCAGCTCGGGCCATTCGGCGAGCTGGCGGGTCGTGCCGGCGGCGATCACACCTCCATCGTAGCCAGCGGCGACAAAAAAAGTCCCGGCCGATCGGCCGGGACTCGGGGAAGGGAGGGAGTAGCTGAAGCGTCAGGCCGCGCGCGACCGAACGAACGCCAGTTCCACGCGCTCCTCGCGCGCGCCGCGCAATGCGCCGACGATCCCACCGTAGACGCTGCCGGCGTAGATGCCGCACAACAGGAATACGACAGGCCCGAGCCCGACCATGACGGCGCTCATGGCACCGAAGGCCACGCCGCCAATGCCACCGCCGACTGCGGCACCGCCGATTGCCCCTCGAATCATCCGCTGAATTTCATTTGTCATCACTGACCTCCAGGATTGGAATCACGTTCCGATGAAGGCATGATGCGCCCATCAACCTTTCGAAATCGTGACGAGTGTCTAGGCTTCTTCGAGCCGGAAACCCGCGCCGCGCACCGTGAGAATGCGGATCCCGGAGTTGACGAGCTTGGCACGCAGCCGGCTCATCTTGACGTCGATCACATTCGACCCGAGTGGCTCCGTCTCATCGCGCCACGCGTGCTCGGCGATGGCTTTGCGATCGACCACCGACGGGAAGCGCCGCATCAGTAACTCGAGGATATGGAATTCGGCCGTCGTGAGGTTGAGGAGCTTGCCGTTCATGGTCACGTGCCGCCGGGCCGGGTCTAGCGCCAGGGCGCCGCGGTTCATCACCGGCGCGCCCACGCCTCGCGGTCGCCGCTGCAGGGCGCGCACCCGGGCCACCAGCTCGCCGAAGTCGAAGGGCTTGACGAGGTAATCGTCGGCGCCCGCGTCCAGGCCCTGGATGCGGTCGGGCGGCGTATCACGAGCCGTCAGCATGAGGATGGCGGTGGGGCGGTCGTTGCGCCGCGCCCAGGATGCCACCTCGATACCCGGCGCGCCCGGCATCCGCCAGTCGAGGATGGCGACGTCGTACTCGTAGAACTTCAGCTGCTCGATGGCGTCATCGCCGCGGTCGACTGAGTCCACCAGGTAGCCGGCGTCCTGGAGACCCTGGACCAGCACCTCGCGCAGTCCGTGATCGTCCTCGGCAACCAGGATGCGCACGTCAGGCCCCCTGCCGTGTGAGCAGCAGCTGGAACTCCATGGTCGCGTTGCTCTGCACGCTGACGAAGCCGCCGATGCTCGGCGGGGTCATCCCGAACTGGCTGAACGGAAAGGAAATCGAGCCAACCAGTTCGATCTTCGACCCGGTCAGCCGGGCGTCGATCGGAATGGTCACCGACTTCGTCACGCCGTGGATCGTCAGGTCGCCGGTCGCGGAGAGGTGGATCGTCTGACCGCTGCCGGCGTCGGCCGTCAGCGCAATCGCCGAGGTCAACGTGAAGGTCGCCGTCGGATAGCGGTCGCTTTCGAGTCCCTGCGAATGGATGCGCTGATCCCGCCGTGACTGATCGCTGCTGAGCTTGCTGACATCGACCGTGAAGTCAGCGGCCGGCACGGAGTATCCGCTGCCAGCCTGCGTCAGGGTGAGCGTTCCCGTCACCGCAGTCGTCCGGCCGACGGCGTCACTCGGGGCGGAGAGCGAGGCGAGCTTCTCGCGAACACGATACCCGGCTTGAGACCCGGAACCAACCGTCCAGGTGCCCGCTGCGGCGCTCGAGTCCGGGCTGGTGGCTGCCGAAGTGGACGGCGTCGGGGAGCTGAGTGCCAGTTTCTGCGGCGACGACCCGGCGAAGACGACGAAGTAGATGATGCCCAGGCCCGCGGCGCCAAGCAGCAAAGCGCCGCCGACGATGGCCGCGATCAGCGTTCGACGATTGTTCATCTAAGGGGATGGTGAGGGTAGCGACCTTTCAAATCGATGACAGACTAAGCCGCCAGCATGAGGCGACCCTAAGAAGTGAGTTATCCGACGGTGAGGACGGCGGCGCCCTCGAAGCGGCCATGCGCCAGGTCGTCGAGCGCCATATTTGCGTCTGCCAGGGGATACGGACGCACCTGTGTGCGCACCGGGACCCGGGGGGCGATCTCGAGGAGTTCCTCGCCGTCGCGCCGCGTCAGGTTGGCCACCGAGCGGATCTGCCGTTCCATCCACAGGAGGTCATAGGAAAACGATGGGATGTCGCTCATGTGGATGCCGGCACAGACGACCACTCCGCCCCGGTCCAGCGCCTTGAGCGCGGCCGGCACCAGCGCCCCGACCGGGGCGAAGATCAGGGCGGCATCGAGCGCCTCCGGCGGTGGCGTCAGCGAGTCTCCGGCCCACTCGGCACCGAGGCTTCGCGCGAACTGCTGCTTCTTCGTATCGTTTGGCGAGGTAAAGGCAAAGACGCGCCGGCCCTGGTAGCGGGCGACCTGCGCGATGATGTGCGCCGAGTCGCCGAAACCGTAGAGACCTACGCGTTCCGCATCGCCGGCCAGCCGCAGCGCGCGATAGCCGATCAAGCCGGCGCAGAGCAGCGGCGCGGCATGCAGGTCGTCATAGCTCTCGGGTAGGGCAAAACAAAAGCGTTCGTCGGCCACACAAAATTCGGCATAGCCCCCGTCGACGTGATAGCCGGTGAAGCGCGCGTTGACACAAAGGTTCTCGAGACCGCGGCGGCAGAATCGGCAACTCTCGTCGACGGAGCCAAGCCAGGGCACGCCGATTCGGTCACCGCGCGCAAACCGTTGCGCGCCCTCGCCCGCCGCCTCGACCCGACCGACGATCATGTGGCCGATCACGAGCGGGAGTTTGGGCTCGTTCAGCTCACCGTTCACGATGTGGAGGTCGGTGCGGCACACCGCACAGGCCGAGACATGGATGAGGATCTCGCCGCGACCCGGCGCCGGGATGGGCAGCTCCACGAGGCGAAGGGGTTCCCTCGCCGCGCGAAGCTGCATCGCCCTCACGGGTGATCGTTAGGCGGCGACACCACTCTTGAGCGTTGCCTGCAGGGTGATGGGCGTAGCTGCCAGCGCCTTGGAGACCGGACAGGTCTTCTTTGCCTCGTCGGCAAGGCGCTTGAAGGTGCCCTCGTCAACGCCCGGGACGTTGCCTTCCGTTGCAAGATCGATGCGGGTGATGCTCCATCCCTGGTCGGTCTTGTCGAAGTGCACGGTCGCCGTCGTTCGAATTTCTTGCGGCGTGTGGCCAGCCTTCGAGAGCGCGCCGGCGAAGGCCATGGAAAAGCAGCCGGCGTGCGCCGCGCCGATCAGCTCTTCAGGGTTTGTGCCAGGACCCTCCTCCATCCGGCTCTTGAAGGAATACGATCCCTCGAAGGCGCCGCTTCCCAGCCGCATCGTTCCAGAACCGTCTTGCAGCGATCGCTGCCACCGGGCTTCCGCGGTACGTACAGGCATATCTGGTCACCTCTTACTGATTTGTCGCCAGTCCTGTCTTGATGCTAGTCGACGGCGCCGGCGGCTGCCGCCAGCATCTCGAGCGTGCGCAGCCGCTCGGTCTGCGTCTTGCCATGCACGCTCGCGAGCAACGTCGTCACCCCGGCGGACGCCCAAACCGCGAGCCGTTCGCGAACATAGGCCGGCGGCCCGGCAATGCTGATGGCATCGACGAGCGCATCGGGCACGCGGTGGATCGCCTCGAGCTGCTTGCCGCCGAGGTAGAGGTCCTGGAGTGTGCGCGCATCGTCGGCGAAGCCGTAGCGGCTGACGAGGTCGTTGTAGAAATTCTTCGTTCGCGAGCCCATGCCGCCCACGTAGAGCGCCACCCAGGGCTTGAGCGTCTCGCGCGCGCGGGCGCGGTCATCGTCGATGCTGACCGGCACGTGCGGAGCGATGGCGAGGGAATCGAGGGAGCGGCCGGAGATCTTTGCGCCCGCCTCGAGCTCGGGGCGGAAAAGACCCATGTGGCCCGGACTGAAAAGCGTGGGAATCCATCCGTCAGCGAGCTCGCCGGTCAGGCGCAGTCCGCCGGGGGTGAGCGTCGCCAGGTAGATCGGCACCGTTGCGCGCACCGGCCGCGCCAGCAGCTTGAGACCCTTGTCGAGGCGGAACATCTCTCCCTGGAAGATCAGGCGATCGCGCCGGAGCACCTGGCGGACGATGGCGATCGTCTCTCGCATGCGGAGGAGTGGTCGGTCGAACGCCATCCCGTGCCAGCCGCTCACCACCTGGTGGCCACTCGTCCCCAGCCCGAGGATGAATCGGCCGCCGGAGATCAAATCGAGCGTGGCCGCCGTCTGCGCCAGGAGGGCGGGCGTCCGGCTGAACACGTTGACGATTCCGGTGCCCAGCCCGATGCGCTCGGTGCGGGCGGCAAGGGCTCCGAGGATGGAGACGGCATCCGTCCCATACGCCTCGGGCATCCAGACCGATTCGAATCCGAGCGCCTCGGCGCGTTGCGCGAGCTCGACCGCTTCGGGGAAGGCGAGGCTGCCCTCGTAGGGCAGGTTGAGACCGAGCTTCATCGTGGCATCCTACCCGGACGGGCGCCTAGAGTAGGACACAGCCGGCCACTAGCAAGGAGGACGTCATGGCAGATCGGACGGGCACAATCGCGGCCGCACTAGCGGGAACCATCGATATCGGCGGTGACCTTCCGGTCAATCGCTTCGGGTTCGGCGCCATGCGTATCACCGGAGAAGGGATCTGGGGTGAACCCGCCGACCGCGAGGAATGCAAGCGTGTGTTGCGGCGGGCGGTGGCGCTCGGGATCAACTTCATCGACACTGCCGATTCCTACGGTCCAGAGGTGAGCGAGCGATTGATCGCGGAGGCGCTGCATCCTTATCCCGAGGATCTCGTGATTGCCACCAAGGGTGGGCTTAACCGGCCTGGGCCCGGCGTGTGGGAACCTGACGGGCGCCCGGAGCACCTTCGCGCCGCCTGTGAGGGCAGCCTGAAGCGGCTGCGGGTCGAACAAATCGATGTCTATCAGTTTCACCGTCCGGATCCGAAGGTGCCGTTCGAGGAATCCGTCGGCGCTCTTGTGGAACTGAAAGGCGAGGGCAAGATCCGGCATATCGGACTGTCAAACGTGACAACCGACCAGGTGGAGCGAGCGCAAAAGCTCACACCGATCGTGTCGGTCCAGAATCGGTACAGCGTTTTCGAACGTGATTCGGAGCCGGTCCTGGAGTTTTGCTCCCTCGAGGAGATGGCCTTCCTGCCATGGCGCCCGGTCGCCGGTGGCAATCTCGGGGCTTCGGCAGTCGTCGAGGAGATCGCGCGCCGCAACCATGCGACCCCGAGCCAGGTGGCCCTCGCCTGGTTGCTGGCACATTCGCCGGTGATGTTGCCGATTCCGGGAACGTCCAAGGTCGAGCATCTGGAGGAAAACCTCGGCGCGGTTGCGTTGGGACTTGCCCCGGCCGATCTCGCTGAGCTCGACAAGATTGCCCCCGAACCCCGCGCCTGACGCGAGCGACCCCGGCGGCGATTGGTATGACGCGTTGGACGAGGCCTTGATGGAGACCTTCCCGGCCAGCGATCCGATCGCGGTGTCCGAGCCGATCCACCGGCACCTCGCCCCCACCCTGCCCTCCCCCGCAAGCGGGGGAGGGTAAGAGGCCTCAGCGCCACCACGGTGTCCGTGCCGCATCCGCAGCCTGGGCCACCGGCTCTCTAAGATCTTCCTCCAGGCGCGCGAGGTTTTGCGCCCATTCCCCAGCCATCACCACCGCCATCGCTCCCCGCCCGGCGCTCTCATCGTTCCGCCAGCGGCGCAGGCAGTCGAGCGCCGCGGCGCGCAAGGCCCGTTGTGAGACGGGTTCGATCTCAGCATCCGCATCCCGAAGAGCGAGGCGGTCCGCCAGGCGAGAAAATCCACCGAGCAGGACGCGCACCTGCGCGCGCAGCACACGCGCCCCGTCGGGGCAACCACTCGCCTGGTATCCCAGCCGCGTCGAAATGATGTCGAGCAAGTCCCCTGCCAGGATCGCGTGGTTGCCCGCGGCGAGCAGGAAGCCGGCCGTCTGCGGGTCGAGTGAGGGGGCCGACCGTTCGTTGAGGAAGGCATCGAACGCCTCGCCGGCGCGCTCGGCCGCCTGGATGACCGAGCGGCGTGCCGGGTCGGGGCCGGCCGGCGCCGAGAAGCCGAGCACCCGGTCGAATGCGCGATCCAGGTAGGCGGTAACCGCGCGGTAAAAACCCGCGACGCTGCGGGCGAGCTCGCGGCGCGCGCCGCGGGGCCAGAGCAGCAGGCCGACCACAACACTGATCGCCGCTCCGACGGCGAGGTCCTCGATGCGGACCAGCCCAACCTGCCAGCCCGCCGGTGAGATCAGGTTGAAGATAACGATCAGGTTGATAGTGAAGGCGGCCTGGCTCGCCGCAAAGCCCACGGCGGTCGCGGCGTAGGCCGCGATAAAGATCGCCACGGGCAGCGCCGCCCACATTACCAGCGGGTGGTTGCCGGCGAGAATCGCGAACAGGCCACCGATCACCACACCGATCACGTTGCCGATCAGGGCCTGCACCGTGGTGCGCCCGGTGCCGAGCGCGGTGGACCGCAGCACCTGGAGCGTGCCGAGCACGACCCAGAAGGCGTGCGACAGTCCCAGGATCCGAGCCGCCAGCACCGCGAGTGCCAGCCCAACCGCCACCCGCAGGCTGTTTTGCATCACCGTCGACGTCGGTTCGAGGTGCGTGCGAATGGTGCGCGCGACGCGGATCGCGGTTCCGCGGGCGCCTTCGAGGCGCGGCGCGGTCACCGGCAGGCTCACCGCGTCATCGGGCTGCCGCCCGACGGCGATCACGGCATTGGTGCCGAGGGCGAGCGCGATGTAACCCACCACGCGCAGGGTGTGATCGACATCGAGTCCATCGAGAACCTCGTCGACGGGCCGGCCGGCCCGCAACTGCTCGGCCGCCCACCGGTCGAGGGCGGCGCGGTGGGCATCGCGCGCCTGGTCAACCGCGCGCAGGTCCGGCGGTGCCCCGCCGGTCAGCACATCGGCGCTACCGCGGAGTGCGGCCACGATGACGGCGGCGAGGTGATCGCCCTCGGCGAGGCACGGCCGCACGGAAACGCGCGGCTGCTGAAAGGGCCGTTCGATGATGTCGACCGTGCGCTGCACCTCGGTCAGCAGCTGGACGAAGGCGCGGTCCCGCCGGGTCGGACCCGCGGGACGTTTTGCCGTCGCCGTGTAGGCCTCCCGGGCCGCTCGCTCAGCCTGGCGGGCGGCCTCGATCAGCCGCGGCAGCTCAGCGTTGCCGGCGCGCATGGCTTCGACGAGCTTGGCTATGGCCAGGCAGGCCTTCGCGGCCTGCTTGCGCAGCATGACGCGCTCGAAGCGCGGCCAGAGAAAGACGCCGGCCAGCGTCGAGATGAGTCCGGCCATCACCCACCCGCCGACGCGGGCCGGAATCGCCGAAGCGGACGCCGGGATGGAGACCGCGATCACGAAGGAAAGGAGCATGCCGGTCTGCGCCGCCGCCAGGTAGCCGCCGAAGACCCGGCTGAAGGCGATCACCAAACCGACGACGAACATCACGGCGGCCGCCAGTCCAGCCGAGATCGATACCAGCGTGCCGAGCGCGACGAGTAATGCGCCGGCGGCGGTGCCCGTCAGATAGGCGACCGCCCGCGCCGATCGCTGACCGCCGAAATCCGACATGACGAGGAGGGCGAAACAGCCAAAGACGGCGAAGATGACGTTCTGCCCACCGTGGAGGACAAAGAGGGTGAAAGCCAGGACCGGCGGGATAACAATGGCGGCGCGTGCCGCGCGCCGGAGCGCGGCGAAGCCCGGGTCGGCCGGAGCCGCCAACGAAAATTTTGGTCGCCGCGAGGGCGCCGGGGTCTCGGTGCTGGCGATCTCGGTGCCGCTGGCGCCCATCTTCTATTCGTACACCAGTTGGACGGGCCGGGGATTCACTCAAACGTATGGTGACGGGCCTGACACAAACCGGTAGAGTCAAAATATGACCGGCCTCTGGGCTGTTCTCATCACGACGTTCCTGGCTTCAGCGGTTGAAGCGATCGAGATGGTCACGATCGTGGTCGGCGTCGGGGCGACTCGCGGGTGGCGTTCGACCCTGATCGGCGCCGCGTCCGGGTTTGGGGTGCTTGCGGTGGTCGTGATCGTGCTGGGCGCGGCGCTGAGCCGCGTGCCGATCGGCCCCCTGCGTTTGATCGTCGGCGCCCTGTTGCTCACGTTCGGTCTGCAGTGGTTTCGCAAGGGCATCATGCGCGTCGCCGCGCGCGGGCTGGCCGGCATCGGTGGCCACGACCCGCAAGAAACCGCCGAGTGGACCGGGCCCGACCTGGATTGGACCGCCTGGTTTCTCGCCTTCAAAGGCGTGGTGTTGGAAGGACTCGAGGTTGCCTTTATCGTCGTGACGTTCGGTGCCGGTGCCAATCACTTTGTCGGCGCCGTCGTCGGCGGCGTGGGTGCGGTGGTCGTGGTCGGCGGCATCGGCCTCATCCTCCACCGCAGTGTTCGACGGATTCCACGGAGCTTGCTCCAATTGATCGTCGGGGTCCTGCTCAGCACCTTTGGGACCTTCTGGGCGCTCGAGGGCCTTGGGGTCGAGTGGCCAGGTGGCGATGCGGCGATTCCTGGATTGCTGGTTCTCTATGTCATTACCGCCGTGACCTACATCACCCTGGAGCGCAACCGGGCCCTCGGCCTGCGCCCGGCGGCATAGCGATGCCGCCACCGTTTTCGTGGATCCTCGCCATCGGGCGCTTCCTCTACGAATTCGTCGTGGGCGATGACTGGACCATGGCGGCCGCCGTTGCCCTCGGCCTGGTCCTGTCGGCCATCCTCAACGTCAACCATATCGCCGCCTGGTGGCTGATTCCGTTGATCGTCGTCCTGATGCTCGGCATCAGCCTGCGGCGCGCGAGCCCGAAAGCATGAGCGTCATCGCTGTCGTCGGGCTGGCGACGATGGGCATGAATCTCGCCCGCAATCTCGCCCGCAATGGGTTCGGCGTTGCCGTCTATAACCGCACAACGTCGCGGGTGGACGACTTCATGACGCAGTACGGCGGCGAAGGGGCGTTCACACCGGCGCACACGCCGCAGGAACTGGTCTCGCAATTGGAGAAGCCGCGCCGGATCCTGATGATGGTCAAGGCGGGCCCGCCGGTCGACGAGACGATCGAGCATCTGGCGCCGTACCTGGAAGCCGGCGACATTCTGATCGACGGCGGCAACTCCTACTTCCTCGACACCGTGCGGCGCGCTGAGGCGCTGGAGGCACGCGGCCTCCGCTTTATCGGGACGGGCGTCTCAGGCGGCGAGGAAGGTGCGCTGAACGGGCCCAGTATCATGCCGGGCGGCGCTCGCGAGGCCTATCAGCAAGTCGAGCCGATGTTGACAAAGATCAGCGCCCAGGTGGATGGCGAACCGTGCTGCACCTACATCGGTCCCGGCGGTGCCGGCCACTACGTGAAGATGGTCCACAACGGCATCGAGTACGCCGACATCCAGCTGATCGCCGAGGCCTACGACCTGCTCAGCCACGCGCTCGAGCTGGGCGCCGAAGATCTCTCGCGCATCTTTGCGGAGTGGAACAAGGGCGACCTCGAGTCCTACCTGATCCAGATCACATCCGAAGTGCTGGCCAAACGGGATCACGCCACCGGCCGGCCGCTCGTCGACGTCATCCTCGACGAGGCGGCGCAGAAAGGCACGGGCAAGTGGGCCTCGCAGTCGGCGCTCGACCTCGGGATACCGGTGACCGCCATTACCGAGGCGGTCTTCGCCCGATTCCTTTCCGCACTGAAGGCGGATCGGCAGGTGGCGTCGCGGACGCTCGCCGGCCCCAACGGCGCGATGCGTGCTCCCGCGCCCGGTTCGCTAGTCGACGACGTGCGCAGCGCGCTCTACGCCTCGAAGATGGTCGCCTACGCGCAGGGATTCGAGCAGATGCAGGCCGCCTCCAACGAGTTCCACTGGGACTTGAAGCTGGGAGCGATCGCGCGCATCTGGCGCGGCGGCTGCATCATTCGCGCCCGCTTCCTCAATCGCATCACGGACGCCTACGCGGAGTCGCCTGCCTTGAAGAACCTGTTGCTGGCACCCTACTTCCGTGACGCGATGGCATCGTCGCAGGATGCCTGGCGGCGCGTGCTCAGCGTCGCCGTCGACCGCGGGATCCCGGTGCCTGCCTTCTCCTCATCGCTCGCCTACTACGACGCCTACCGCCGCGATCGTCTGCCCGCGAACCTCGTGCAGGGCTTACGCGACTACTTTGGCGCCCATTCCTACAAGCGGATCGACCGGGAGGGCTCGTTCCATACGCGCTGGTCTCAGGACGGGGAGGAGGTGCCCGTCCGCTAACGCGCGGGACGGAGCTGCGTGAGCAGCGACGAGCCGATCAGGGGTTAAGGGCAGTCGAGTCGCGGTCGAGCTCTACCGTGCCACACTACGTCTGTGGCGGAAGGGGCGCCGGCCCTGCTCTTCGATCTCGACGGGACGCTCGTCGATAGCGTTTATCAACACGTCCTCGCCTGGCACGAAGTCCTTGGAGAGGCCGGCATGGAACTGTCCGTCTGGCGGATCCACCGGCGCATCGGGATGAGCGGCGGCCTCTTCGTCAATGCCCTGTTGCGGGAGACCGGCAAGCAGCTGAGTGCGGAAGAAGCGAGCGGGCTTCGCGCCCGCCACGCGGAGGCCTTCATCAGGCGATTGGGGGAGGTGCGTCCGTTGCCCGGTGCCCGTGACTTGCTCGCGCGGCTCAACCGGCAGAACGTGCCGTGGGCGATTGCGACCAGCGGCAACATGCGGACCGCGGGTCCCTCGATCGAGTTGCTCGGCGCCAAGCCGAAGGTGGTGATCACCCGCGACGACGTCGCGCACGCGAAGCCGGACCCCGACCTGTTTCTGGCGGCGGCCGCCCGTCTGGGTGTCGACATCACCAGCTCGATCGTGTTCGGCGACAGTGTCTGGGATCTCCTGGCGGCGCAACGCGCGCGTTCTCTGGGCGTGGGGCTGCTCTCTGGCGGCTACGGACGGGAGGAGTTGCAGCAGGCAGGCGCCTATCGCGTCTATGAGGATCCGCGCGACCTGTTGGTGCACCTCGACGAAGTCGGCGTGCGAGAAGCAGCGGGCTGAGGGGAGAACCGTTGGCGGCGGCGGGGCGGGACGTACCGCGACTTCTGTATCTCGGCCCGTTCGCCACCATGGCCGATCGCTTCGCGGTGGCACCGCTGCTCATTCCCATCGCGGCGAGCTTCCAGGTATCGCTCGCAGCGGTCTCCGGGGTGGCGAGTCTCTACTACCTCGCCTATGGTCTGATGCCAACCCTTTACGGCGTGCTGGCTGATCGATTCGGAAGAGTGCGCGTGATCCGCGTGGCGCTGGTGGGGACGGCCCTCGCCGACGCGCTCTCCGCATTGTCGCCCAACCTCACGGCCCTGCTCGTCGCCCGCTTCGTCACTGGCGGCATCGCCTGCGGCGTCTTTCCGACGACCTTGGTCTACCTGGCGGATCGCTTTCCCTTCAAAGTCCGGCAACAGGCCATCGCCAACGTGCTGGTCTTCGTTGCGCTGGGGACGACGGCGGGCACCCTTGGCGCCGGTCTCACCGCACACGTGTTCAGCTGGCGTTTCTTCTTCCTGATCCCCGGCGCCATCGCGCTGGGGGTGGCGATCGGACTTCGCGGGATGCCCGAGTCGCTGCACACCCGGTCGAGCCAGAATCCCCTCAAGCAGGTGGCCACCGTGCTGCGCCATGGCTGGGCCATTCTCGTGCTGGCGCTGTCCGTGATCAACGGCGCCGTGATGTTCGGATTCGTCACCTACCTTGCGCCGGCGCTGGAGGCCAACGGTCAGAGCCCGGCCATCGCTGGGATCGTCGTCGCCAGCTACGGCGTAGCGGTGCTCGGCTGCACTCGCGTGTTTGGTTCCGTGGCGCGGCGTACGCCGGCCGCCCTCATTCTGGCGGGTGGCGCGACCATGCTCCTGATCGGCTACGCGATCGCTGGCGCGACCCAGAGTGTTGCCACGATCCTCGCGGCCAGCCTTCTCGCCGGTGGCGCGTACGCCTTCATGCAGTCGACCTTCCAGACGTGGGCGACGGATGTCGTTCCGGAGGCTCGGGGCACCGCGACGGCGTTGTTCGCGACCGCGATTTTCACCGGCGCCGCGCTCGCGACCTCGGGCGTCGCCGGACTAGCCAGCGCCAACCGCTACTCGACGCTGTTCGCGATCGCGGCCATCATCACGCTGCCGGTGTTGATCTTTGGCAGCCTGGCGCGCTGGCGGTATCGGGGATCCGACGCCATCGGTAGGCTCACTCCCGAATGTTGAACTTCCTCGCGCGCAACCTCGACAGCCTGCTCGCGACCTATGGCTATCTGGCGGTGTTCGTCTTCGTGGGCGTCGAAAGTATCGGCATTCCGGTTCCGGGGGAGACGATGCTGGTCACCGCCGCGATTTACGCGGGGACGACCGGCCGGCTCTCGATCTTCTGGGTCATCGTTGCCTCGGCGGCGGGCGCGATCGTCGGGGACAACATCGGCTACGTGATCGGCCGAACCGGCGGCTACCGGTTGCTGAAACGCTATGGACGCTACATCCGGCTGGAGGAGGACCGGCTTCGGCTCGGCCAGTATCTCTTCGACAAGCACGGGTCTAAGGTGGTCTTCTTCGGGCGCTTCATTTCCGTGCTGCGCATCTTTGCGGCCTTCCTCGCCGGGGTCAACCACATGCACTGGCGCCGCTTCCTCTTCTTCAATGCGGCGGGCGGCATCATCTGGTCGACGCTCTACGGTGTGGCCGCCTACCTGCTCGGCCAGCAACTCTTGCGTCTTTCCGGACCCATCGATCTGGCCCTTGCGGTCCTCGGGGCGGTCGTGATCGTCGCGGCGATCGTCTTCTTGCGGCGAAATGAAGCGCGGCTTCAGCGGGAAGCCGACGCGGCCATGATGGGACCGCGCGCCCCGCGTCGCTAACGAGCCTGGCGACGGTCCGTTTCGAACAGCTTGGCCAGCAATTGCAAGAGCTGTTTCTGTTCAGCGGGCGTCAACCGTTCCAGGAACTGCGGGGGCTGGGCCAGCAGCTCCTCCAGCGAGGCTCGAAGCCGCTCACCCTCGGACGTCAGCGCCAGCAGGCGAAAACGCCGGTCCGAGGCATCCGCCCGGCGCTCGATCAGGCCGCGCGCCTCGAGGGAGTCGGCCAGGGCGGTGATATTGGACGGATCGTAGTGGAGCCGGCGGGCGAGCTCGCGCTGCGACTGCGGCGTGCCCAGTTCCCGGATCAACTTGCCCTGCGACATGGAGAGGCTGCACTCGGCGACCCGGGCCGTGAAATCGTCGCGCAGACTGGCAAAGGCATCGTCCCGAAGCAGCTTCCACAGCGCCTTCGCCGGCTTGGCTTCGACTTTCGTGCTCACGCAGGGAATATACCCGCCCAGTCAATGGTTTATTCATGTGAATCGTTCAATGATCGCGACAAGCATCGGAGGGAAAGACATGGCGTTTGTTCCTTACTGGATGAATCCGGCTCGAGCAAAGGAAGCGATCGAGGCTGGCCAGGCGATCGTCCTGGACGTCACCTCACAATTCATCGAGGGCGCCGTGCGGGGAAGAATTCCGGGAGCGGTTTGGGTGTCGCCGCGCGAGATCCTCAACCGCAATCGCCACGCCGCCGACGTGGTCAAGGACCTGCCCGGTCTTTCTCGCGACAAGACCATCATTGCCTACTGCACCTGCCCCGACGAGGAAGCCAGCGCTCGGCTGACGCGCGTCCTGCGCGACGAGGGCTACGACGCGTGGATCCTCGACGGCGGCTTGCCGGCGTGGCGCGCAGCGGGTTATCCAATGGAACTGAACCAGGCCGCCTAAACGGCAAGGGAGGAGGATTTCATGGCAAAGACGTGGCTGATCACGGGGAGCTCTCGCGGTTTCGGATGGGAGCTCGCCAAGGCCGTCCTCGAGGACGGCGACAACGTGGTGGCGACCGCGCGCCAACCCCAGCAACTCGACGATCTCATCCGGCATTACGGTGAGCGCGTGCGCACCTGTGCCCTCGACGTAACCGATGCCGCGGCGGCGCGGGCGGCCGTCAAGCTGGCGGTCGACGTGTTTGGCAGCCTCGATGTCGTCGTCAACAATGCCGGTTACGCCATCTATGCAGCGATCGAAGACATGCCCGACGACGTCTTCCGGGCGCAGATCGAGGCGAACCTCTTCGGCGTTGTCAACGTCACGAAGGCGGCACTGCCGGTGCTGCGCAAGCAGCGCTCGGGTCACTTCATCCAGTTCTCGTCCATCGGTGGACGCGTCGGCGGGACGCCAGGGCTGAGCGCGTACCAGGCGGCGAAGTTCGCCGTCGAGGGCTTCTCCGAAGCGCTCAATAACGAGGTCAAGCCTCTTGGCATCAAGGTCACGATCATCGAGCCCGGCGCGTTCCGCACCGGCTGGGGCACGCGCATCATGCCGGTCAGTGAGGACTACGAAGGGTCGGTGGGTGCGATGATCCGTTCCCGTAGCGCGACCGACGGCAGCCAACCGGGAGACCCGGCCCGTGCTGCTGAATTCATCATCGGGATCGTGCGTGTCCACGAGCCGCCTCTGCGCCTGCTGCTCGGCGCTGGCGCGGTCGAATCCGCCGAGAAGGCCTCCAGGGCCCGCGCCGCGGAAGCCGACGAATGGGCCGCAGTGAGCCGCTCCGCAGACTTCGGGGCCGGTCCGCCGAGTCAGCCCATGCGCGTTCCATCGGCGGCGACCGTCTCCGGCTGAACGACGCCAAGCCATAATCAACCTATGGCGCGAGCGCTATGGTCGGGGACGATCAGCTTCGGCCTGGTGAGTGTCCCGGTGCGCCTGTACCCGGCGACCCGGCGGAAGGACGTGCGCTTCCACGAGATCGACCGCATGAGCGGGCAGCGCGTCCGCCACCAGAAAGTCGTACAGGTGGCTGCCCCCACCCCGACCCTCCCCCGCGAGCGGGGGAGGGAGATTCCTGCGAGAAGGGAGGATGACGTTCAGCTCCGCCCGGGCCTCGCGCAGATGGGGAGGGAGGTGTTGCAACCGCCGAGAGGCAGCGAGCCGATCGGACCAGTGTCGCAGCCAGTCGCTGCTTCCGACGTTGTCAAAGGGTTCGAGGTCGCCAGGGACCGTTTCGTGACCGTCGATCGCGAGGAGCTGGAAGAGCTCGCCCCGGAACGAACGCGAGCCATCGACGTCGAGCAGTTCGTCGATGCCTCCGCCGTCGACCCGATCTATTTCGACGTAAGTTACTACGCGGTTCCCGACCGGGACTACGAGCGCGCCTATGGGCTGCTGGTCGACGCGATGCGCGAGACGCAGAAGATCGCGATCTGCTGGTTCGTGCTGCGCCGCAAGCGATACCTTGCCGCATTGCGCCCGCAAGGACGGCTGATGGTGCTGACCACGATGTTCCACGCCGATGAAATCCTGCCGACCGCCGGGCTGGAGCCCGCCAGGCCGTCGGACCTCCGGAAAAACGAACGCGAAATGGCGGCCCTCTTGATCAACACGCTGTCCGGACCGTTCGAGCCGGAACGCTATCCCGATCAGTATCGCCAGCGGCTCACCGCCCTGATCGAGGGCCGGGCGGCGTCAGCTCGTCCGGCAGGGATCGAGGTGCCGGCGGGAACCGGGGTGCAGGACCTGATGTCGGCGCTGCGCGCCAGCGTCGAGCAAGCGCGGTTGGCATCGAAGAGCCGCGCAAAGCCGGCGGCGAAGCGCAAGCGAAAGAGCGCCTGAGGCTCGTCGCCGCCGCTCAGTGCGCGGGGCGATCGCCGACGGCCGCGCTGTAGGAGATCCACGGCCCGCGCCGACCGCCGTGGCGATCGTAGAAGCGCTGGGCGTCGTAGTTGTCGGCGGCAGTGACCCAATCGAGGCGGGCGTAACCCTGCGCCGAAGCATATGCCAGGCTGGCGTCGAAGAGTGCCGCGCCGGTGCCGCGATTGCGAGATGACGGGTCGACAAAGAGGTCGTTCATGACCAGAATGCGGTCGGCGATCAGCGTGTCGAGACAGGCGTAGAGGCTGGCGAAGCCGTGAAGATGGCCTGCCTGCTCAGCCACGAGCTGGACACCGAGCGTGGGGTCCCGCTGAAGGAGATCGACCATGGCCTCGACTTTGGAGCCGGAAGGGAAGGGGATGCGATAGAAGGCGAAATAACCCTTGATCAACTGGAGAAGTTGCGGCCGGTCTTCAGCTTCGGCGGGACGGACGACCATCGCGCCAGCCTAGCATCAGTCTGATGACATCTATAAGGATGCCGCCCGGCCACGCTCAGGTCGCCGGGATGGCCACGGCGCTGCCGGCGGTCAGCGCCACCGTGGACGAGGTCTGGGATGCGCTCGGCCGGGCCCGCGGGCGCCGGATGCCAAAGCTGCAGGGTGAGGAGGGGACCCGGACCCGCTACTTCGCGCAACCCCTGGCCTCTCTGATGGAGCGCCGCACCCAGAGTCAACAAACGGACGCCTATCTCGACCACGCCCGCGTCCTCGCCCGCCGGGTGTGCTGCACAGCCCTGGAACGAAGCGGAATCTCCCCCTCGGACATCGGCCTCGTGATCGGCGTGTCCTGCACCGGCGTCGTGCTCCCCTCGCTGGACGCCGAACTGATCCCCTTGATCGGCCTGCGGCCGGAGGTTGCCCGGCTGCCCATCACCGAGCTCGGCTGTGGTGGCGGGGTGGCAGGCCTGGCGCGGGGGCTCGATTACCTGCGCGCTTACCCGGAGCGCAACGTGCTGCTCTTTGCTGTCGAGATCCCCTCGCTGACGTTCCAGCCCGACGATCGGTCGGTCGACAACCTGGTGGCCGCGATGGTCTTCGCGGACGGCGCCGGAGCAGTGGTCTTGCGCGGTGATGGTGGCCAGCGGGGCTGGACCCTGGAGCACGCCGGCACCGTCCTCGTGCCGGAAGGCGCCCGTCATTTGGGATACGAGTTGCGCGACGGCGGGCTTCGCGTGATCCTCAGCCGCCAGCTTCCGGAGGTCGTGGAGGCACATCTTCGTGGCGCGGTCGACGCCTTCCTCGCGGAGGCCGGCCTCCGTCTGGCGGACATCGACGCGGTCGCGGCCCACCCGGGAGGCCCGCGCATCGTCGATGCCATAGAGCGCGCGCTCGACCTTCATCCGGAATCTCTGGTGAGCTCGCGATCGGTCTTCGCCGGCAACGGCAACGCGTCGAGCGCGGGCATCTTCTTCGTGCTCGAAGAGATGCAGCGCTGCGCAACGCGGGGCCGCGTGCTCGCAATTGCCCTGGGACCCGGGCTCTCGATCGAGCTCGCGCTGATGCGGCTCGTGTGAGCTCGGTTCGTTACGCGGTGGTCCTGCTCGCGTTTGGTGCCCAGCGTGGCCTCGAGTTGCTTTACTCCGCCCGAAACGAGCGATTGATCCGCAGCCGTCAACCGTCGGCGCCCCAGGCGAGCGAGCGGATCTTTCGAGGGATCGCCCTCGTCAACCTCGGATTGTTTACGCTGCCGCTCCTGGAGCGGGTCTGGCGTCGACGCGCGCCCCCGGCCCTTATCGCCGGCATCGGCTGGATGGCGGCGCTGACGGCGGTGGCGCTGCGCTTGAGCGTGATCGCCAGTTTGCGCGAGGCGTGGACGGTGCGCGCCGTTGTACCCAGCGACCTGCCCGTGGTTGATCGCGGTCCCTATCGCTTTATTCGGCACCCGAATTACGTCGCGCTCGGATTGGAGTTCCTGGGCCTGCCGCTGCTCGGAGGCGCCTACCTGAGCGCGGCCGGGCTCGGGCTGGCCAACGCGCTCCTGCTGTGGCGGCGCATCGCTGATGAGGAAGCGCTCTTGATGGCCATCCCGGCGTACCGCCAGCGGATGGCTCACAAGCCGCGCTTCGTCCCGCGGCTCAGTGCCCGCTGAACGTCCGGATCCACTCCCGCGGCGTGATGCGGTTGAAGCCCCAGTAACCGAAGCCGATCCCGAGGAGCGTCGTCAACGTCTGCGGAGCGCGCTGGTGGCTGCGCATGGCGCGCTCGACCAAGGCCGGCGTGCGGCTTAGCCGCAGGAACAACGCTGCCACGCGGCGCGGGTCCTTCGTGAGCCGGCGGTGCGCCTGCCGGTAGGTTCGCTCAGGATTGATTGACTCCAGCGCGGCCGCAAAGGCGCGTGCCTGGCGCAACCCGGCGGCCACCCCCTCACCGGTGATGGGGTCGGTGAAGCCCGCCGCATCGCCAAGCAGGAAGACGCCGCCCTGCGCAACCGTCGATGCGCGGTACCAGAAGGGGCCGACCGCCGAGACGGAGCCAACGAGCTCGGCGTTGCGCAGCGCCGGGCGCAGCGCCTGGGCGATTTCCCGGTAGCGCGCCTCGAGGCGGCCGCCAAACTCACCCATGCGATCCTGGTAGCACAGGAGTGCGACCATTCGTTGATTGCCCGCAACCGGGCCTTCGTAGACCTCGAGGCCACGGTCGAAGGTGATCCGCACCCAGGGATCGACGGGCGTGTCCATCGTCCAGTGGGCGACGACGCCGTAGCGGTGGGGCGGCCGGGGCCCGACCGTCCAGCCGAGCCGATGCCGGAACGGCGACCGGAGGCCATCGGCCACGGCGACGACGCGAGCTCGGACCTCGCCCGCTGCCGTGATCACGCTGGCGCCGCCGTCGCCCGCTCTGATATCGCGCGCTTCGGTTTGTGGGCAGAACCGAATGTGAGACTCGTGGCCGAGCGCGTCGACCAGACGCGCATCGAACGCGAGCCGGCGGATCCCGAGTCCGGCCTGCTCGCCTCCGTGCTCGGGAAAGGGCACGGCCACCGAGGCCTGCCCGGCGAGTCCGAACTGGATTCCCTGGAGGGGCGGCGCACCGCCGGACACGATCGCATCCTCCAGGCCCAACTCCCGCAAGGCCGGCCGGCCGCTTGGCATCAACCCTTCGCCACACGGCTTGTCACGTGGAAAGGCCTGCTTGTCGAAGACGATCACCCGATATCCACGCCGCGCCGCAAAGAGCGCCGCGGCGGTTCCGGCGGGCCCGGCGCCGACGACGGCGACATCGGCGTCGATGCCTGAGCCCATCGACTTAACGATAGGGGTCGGCGAGAGAGTGCTCGGCTCTCAGGCTCCCGGCGGCTTCGTATCCGCTGCCGTTTGCGCCGGTCGCTCCACACGCTTCGACCGCGGTGGCGCGGTTACGGAGCCTTCAGGTTCGGTCGGGACCGTGACCTGCGCCGGAGACTGACTCTGGGTGCGGCCCGGGAGGCGTGTGCTGACCAATTTGCCCCAACGACTCGTGCGGTCGGCCGCAGTCTGAGCTGCCCCCGAAAGCTGGCGAAGTGCAGCCTGGCGTCGAGCGCTACCCCGTTCCCGGTCACCCAGGTAGGCGATAGCCGCGCCGGCTGCGGCGGCAACCCCGAGCCATAGCCGGCTCACACCGTTCTTTGCGCGCGAGTTCTTCACGTCTTGTGACTTCATGGCATGTCCCCTTGTCATCTCATGCAGCGACCCGTGAACGCCTAGTACAGGGTATCCCATATCGCCGCAAGCGACGCGTGATCGACGACCAGCATCGTCTCCGGCACGATCACCCTGTCAGACTTAGACCATGTGCCGAAGTATCAAGACGCTCCGACGCCGTGACCAAAAGCCGACCGACCAGGAGATCCACGACGCCGCCCTGCAGTTCGTGCGCAAGATCAGCGGTTACCGCGTGCCGTCACGCGCCAACACGCCGGCGTTCGAATCCGCGGTCCGCGACGTCAGCGCCAGCTCGCGCCGGTTGCTCGACGCGATCGCTTAAGGGGCCGCCAGCGGCAGGCGCAGGACGAAGGTCGAGCCCTCGCCGGGCTGGCTGGCCTGCAATTTCAGCGAGCCGCCAATCTGCTCGGCCAGGCCCCGACTGAGGTAGAGGCCCAGACCGCTGCCCGGTTTTTCCCGCGAAATCCGATCCGTGCCCCGGGCGAATCGCTCGAAGATCCGGGGCTGGTCGGCGGGAGCGACCCCGATGCCGTCGTCGGTCACGCTGATCGCCACCTGGCCCTCGTCTTGCCCCGCCCGCATTCGGATGTTCGGGGCATGGTCGGTGTAGGTGAGCGCATTGTTGAGGAGATTGTCGAGGATCGTTCCAACCATGGCGCGGTCAGCCAGCGCCGTACTGTCTTCGCCAGGCTCGATCGTGATCGTCGCCTTCACCAATGCCGCACGCGGTCGTACCCGCGCGCCGGCATCCTGCAGTGCTGCCATGACCGAGATTGCTTCGGCGTTGGGGGTCAGCACCTTTCCCTCCATGCGTGCCACCGCGAGGAGTTCATCGGCCAGCAGCTTGGCTTCCTCGGTTTTTCGCTGCGCGGTCGCGAGGACGTCCGCGAGCGCCGGAGGCAGGTCACCAAAGGCGCCTTCCATCGCCATCCCCAGGTAGCCGCTGGCGACGGTCAGTGGGGCGCGCAGCTCGTGGACGGCAATACTCATGAACTCGCTCTTCGCCTGCTCCGCCACGTGGGCCTGGGCGATCAAGCGGGCGTTGCGAAGCAGCAGCGCGCCCAGCGTGGAGAACTGCTGCAGCGATTGGACGGCAGTCGGGTCAAACGGCTCATCGGTTTTGCGGCCCATCGCCAGTAACCCGATCGTCTCGCCGCCGACCGCGAGCGGGGCGACCAGGAAGCGTCGATAGGGCTGTACGACGGACTCCAGGCCTTCGGGTGCGCCCGTATATTCGGCGGCGGTCAGCTCGACCGGATGCCCCCGGATGACGCCGGCCAGCACCTTGGGCATGAGGGGCCAGCGGCTGCCGACGAGCTCCCCGGTCGGGGTCGATTCGATCACCATCTCGCTACCTTCGAGCCGCGCAAGCGAGGTGCCGTCGGCGTCGACCGACGCACCCGCCCGCTGCAGCAGGCGGCGCAAGACCGCATCCAGCTGCACCTGGCTGGCGACATCCTCGGCCGCTTCCGCCGCCTCGCGCAGACGCGCGGCCGCCTCGTCGGCGCGCTCCCGTGCCGCCTTGCCTTCTTCGAAGAGCCGGGCATTACGCAGGGCGAGCCCCGAGATTGTGCCCAGCAGGGTCAGGGCTGCGAGGTCCGCCGCGGTGAAGGGGTGATCCTCGTAACGGCTGAAAACGAGCGTGCCGACGGCCCGCCCACCGTGGACGAGGGGCACAATCGCCACGTGCCGCACGTTGGTGAGCGCCTGGCGGAACTCGGGCGCGGCCTTGTCGGCTGCCAATCGGCCACCGAACGCCGGCTGCAGCGTGTCGATCGCCTGCTGCACCAGCGGCTGTCCCGCGAAATAGTCGAGCGAGTAGCGTTGCCCGACCCAGGTCAGCTCTCCGGCCCGGCCGTAGGTGGCTTCGATCACGACGTGGTCGTCAACCAGGCTCGAGAGGGTGGCGCGGTCCGCTTGCACCGCATGGGTGCCACGCTCCAGGATGCGGGCGATGACCTCCCGCGGGTCGAGCGACCCGGCGACATCGAGCGCGATCTGGATGAGCTCGCCCAGGTCCTGGTTTGGCTCCTCCGCCAACATACCGCCGGAAAGATTACCGCACGTGCATCATCACGAAGCTCACCGGCATGCGAGCACGGTGTATCGTCAATGTCAGCCTCGAATGACGGTGGGAGCTTCGATGGGGCCGGAGCTGGAGCGGCTCGGTGACCTGCTCCGCCGGCGGGATCTGACGGTGGCCGTGGCCGAGTCGATGACCGGCGGGCTGCTCGCCGCGGCGCTCGCGGATCTCCCCGAATCGTCCCAGCGGTTCCTGGGCGGCGTGGTCAGTTATCGAACGGACAAGAAGATGGACCTGCTCGCCGTGCCCGAGGATGTCATTGCCAGGGACGGAGTCGTCAGCGCGCCGGTGGCCCGGCTGATGGCGGAGGGTGCCGGCCGCCTCTTTCGCGCCGGCCTCGCGATCAGCATCACGGGAGTGGCCGGGCCACAGCGACAGGAAGGCAAGCCGGTCGGGTTGACCTACATTGGCGTCGCGCTCGACGGTCGTACCGAGGTGCGCGAGTACCACTGGCCCGGTGGCCGTGCCGCCAACCGGGTGGCCAGCGTCGAGGCCGCCATCGGACTCGCCGCTGACTTGCTCGACGCCCGAACCCGGCCCTCCCCCAGAGGGGGAGAGGCAAAGAGTTCTTAGCGGGTCGCGAGGGCGAAGAGCGGGTTCGGCTTGCCGCTCTCGGCGTACTGCTTGAGACGCTCCACGACGAGACCCCACGTGTAGTTGATCGATCCGAGGTCCTCCTGCGACACCGAGGCAGGCCAGTCCGCGTGACGGAACACCACGCCGGTCTCCCCTTTTTCGGCGGGGGAGATGTCCCAGGTAACGGTCGTGCCATCCCAGTTGGGAAAGTCGGCAAGGGCCGTCCACTTGACCCGCTTTCCTGGCTTTAGCTCGTCGACCCGCATCCGCTGCGAGGGGCCGCCAAAACCGAAGGTCGCGATTGCGCCCACCCTGGAGTCGGCCTGGCTCTCGGAGGTCCAGAAGGCGCCGAGGCCCTTGGCCGTGGAGACCGCGTCGTAGATCTGTTCGGGAGTCGCCTTGATATTCACCTGGTGCACCAGCGGAGCGGCCATGTTAGCATCCTCCTAAAGGAACGACTTAATTTAGAAGTAGCTTAAATACTTGATGCCGAGAATGCAAGTCCGAACTCGCAACCGTCGCGCCTCGCTCGAATCCGCCATGGAGGCTATCGCCAGTCCGCGGCGCCGCCAGATCTTGCGGCTGGTCTGGAGTGCGGAGCGCTCGGCCGGTGAGATCGCATCGACCGTGCGCGACGTCAGCTGGCCGGCGGTCTCCCAGAACCTGCGTGTGCTCAAGGATTCCGGTTTGATCACGCAACGGCGCCAGGGAACCCATCGCTATTACAAAGCGGATCGGGGGGCGCTCGGTCCGCTCGAGGTCGTGCTACGCCAGATGTGGACGCGCGACCTCGACCGGCTGCGCGTGCTGGCGGAGGAAGAGGCGCGTGCGAGGCGCCCGCGGCGTGATTGAGGATCTCACAGGTGCGATCGAGATCACCAGGCGGATCGAGGCGTCGCCCGAGATCGTGTTCGCCTACCTGACGGATAGCCGGAGATTCGTGACCTGGATGGGTGTCGGCGCCGAGCTCGATGCGCGCCCCGGCGGGCGCTATCGAATCGACGTCGACGGCGAGCACATCGCGAGCGGGCAGTACGAGGTGGTTGACCCGCCGCGACGCCTGGTGATGAGCTGGGGTTGGGAGGGCCATCCGACGGTTCCGCCCGGATCGACGACGGTGGAGATCACCCTGACGGCAGACAAGGATGCAACGGTGCTGCGGCTACGCCACCTGGGCCTGCCCGACGAGGGCGAACGCCGCCAGCATCGCGATGGCTGGCAGCGGTACACCGATCAGCTGGCCACGGCCCCCACCCTGCCCTCCCCCAGAGGGGGAGGGAGTGAGAACAGTTAGCGCATCGGCGCGTGCTGGTCGGGGCCCAGCTTGCGCACCGCCTCGCCCGTCCCGCGATAGAACGTCGGGTAGGCGTAGATCAAGTGCCGCAACTCGTCACTCGGGATCTGCAACTTGATGGCGAGCTCGAAGATGCCGAGGAGATCGCCTCCCCGCGGACCCATGGTCGTGGCGCCGACCAGCACCCGGCGGTCGCCGTCCTCGACCACCTTGATGAACCCGTCGTTGCCGGGTCCGTGAATCCAGCCGCGCGAGGTGACCGATGCTTTCTGGATCCCGGTGCGCACGTTGATTCCCTTCTTTCTCGCCTGCTCCTCGGTGAGGCCGGCCGCGCCTACTTCGGGATCGGTGAACGTAACCCGAGGCTTGGCCCGGTAATCGGCTCCCGGCCCCGGAGCCCCGAGGATGTCCCGGATCACGATGTCGGCGTGATAGATCGCCATGTGGGTAAAGCCACCGCTTAAGGTCACGTCGCCGATGGCCCAAAGCCGCTCACCCACGCGAAGATGATCGTCGGGCTCGAGCAGGTGTGCCGATGGGTCGAGGCCGACCGACTCAAGGCCGATGTCCTTCAGGTTGGCGCGCCGCCCGGTCGCGACCAGCAATGCCTGACCCGTTACCTGTCGCGCGCCGTCGAGGTTGACCGCGATGCCGTCACCTCGCGGCTCGACCGACTGTGCCCGGCTCGTGAGCCAGAGCTCGATGCCCCCGCGTTGCAGCACCTCTCCCAGCACGGCGCTGGCCTCCGGTTCCTCCACGGCGAGGACCCGGTCCATGCCCTCGATGATCGAGACCTTGACCCCGAAGCGGGCGAAGACTTGCGCCAGTTCCACGCCGATGGCGCCGCCGCCGAGGATCACCAGGGATTCCGGCAGCTGCTCGACCTTGACCGCCTCCCGATTGGTCCAGTACTTCACGCGGTCCAGCCCGGGGATCGGCGGCACCGCTGGTGAGGTCCCGGTCGCGATGACGATTCCTCGCGACGCCTCGTACGTGGTGCCGTTGACCGAGACCTTGCCGGGGCCGGCCAGCGTGCCGGCGCCGCGCACGAAGTGGCCGCCCTTGCGCTCGAATCGCTCGACGGCGACGCGGTCGCTCCAGTTGTCGGTAGCCACGTCGCGGATACGTCGGGCCACCGGGGACCAGTCGGCCTTCACGGTCGAGTCCCCGGCGAATCCGGGGATCCGACGACCCTCGGCGAGCATGTCGTCGGCCCGGATCATCATCTTGGTCGGGATACAACCGTAGTAAGGGCACTCGCCCCCAACGAGGTGACTTTCGATCCCGACCACGCGAAGCCCACTCTCGGCCAGGGTCCCCGCCAGCTCCTCGCCACCGACGCCCATACCGATGACCACGACGTCGACGCGCTCAGCCATCTCGGCTCAGGGGCGTGGGCGTTGCGTGTCGTGCCGCCGCGATGGCTTCCGCCAGCGCTCCATCGAGGGTGAGGCCCTGGCCCTCGGACCACGCTTTCGCGGCCTCCGCCTCACTTAGTCCCTCGATCCCGGTGCGTCCCTCCTGCTCACTCAAGAGCTGGCCCAGGCTGGTTCCGGTCGAGCGCTGATGCGCTTTCGCCGCGCTGGCTAGCCGTGCCGCCAGCAGCGGGCTCCCGTCCGCTCGAATGACCTGAGAGAGATTGTCGAGCTGGAGCACCATGCCCGAGATATCCCTGGCCTCCTGGAACAGTTCGAGCGCTTCGAGGAAGTCCCTGCGGGCGGTCTCGGTGTCGCCCATCTTGAGCGAGACCAGGCCGTGGGTATGGTTCGACCAGCCGAGGCCGAACCGATCATCGACTGTCCGAAACAGGGCCTGCGACTCTTCCAGCACCAACTTGGCCTCGGGGTAATGCCGTTCGAAGTAGTGGCCGTTGCCGAGCCCCCAGAGCGTACGGGCGACGCTGGCGTGATCCCCCAGCTCGCGGAACAGCGGCAGAGCCTCCTCGAGGAGTGCCCGCGGCCGCACGGTCTCGCTCATGTTGACAACGTTGGGAAACGCTGCGTTGTACAAGGCGTTGGCAAGCGCCTGCTTGTCGCCCGTCGTTCGGGTGAGCTCCAAACATTCGTCGTAGAACCGCTGCGCCGACTCCATGTCCGCTCTCCAGTACGCCAGGCCCCCCGCCGCCTCTAATGCCAGCAGCCGCTCCGATGGGTGGTCGCGACTACCTGGGAGCGCTAACGCTTGAGCCACACGGGACCGGCCCTCGTCGATGTGTCCGCGCATCTGCCAGAAACGCCAGAGTGAGGATGACAACACTAACGCGCTGTCGGTCTTATCCGACGTTATCGCCCAGTCGAGCGCCGCCCGGAAATTGTCCTGCTCTATCTCCAGGCGGTCGAGCCATTCCTTCCGTTGGTGGCCGAACATGTGCGGCTGGGCCTGCTTCGCCAGGCTGATGAACGCCTGGAGGTGGCGGTCCTTGACCGCCGCCGCTTCACCGCTCTGCTCCAGCCGCTCGGCGGCAAAATCGCGAATCGTTTGTAGCATCAGAAAGCGCGGCTCCTCGAAATCCGGAAGTCGGCGAAGGAGACTCTGGTCGGCGAGCTGATCGAGACCGTCAACCACGTCGCCGCCGACGTCGTCGGCTGGGCCGCACACCGCCTCAACGTGCTCAAGACCGGCACCTCGTGCAAACACCGAGAAGCGGGCGAGTAGTCGGCGTTCACCTTCGTTGAGCAGGTCATAGCTCCACTGGATGGCACCCCGCAGCGTCTGTTGCCGGCCGGGGAGGTCGCGAGCTCCGCTCCCCAGCGCGCTGAGCGATTTCTCCAGGCGAGCGAGCAGCGCCTGGGGAGAAAAGAGCTTGACCCGCGCAGCCGCCAGCTCAATCGCAAGCGGCAGGCCGTCCACCCGTTCGCCGATGCCGGCGATCGCGGGCGCATTCTCATTGGTAGCCCGGAAGTCCGGTTTGACCGCCACCGCGCGCTCGATGAAGAGCCGGACGGCCTCGAATTGCGAGAGCGTCGATAAGTTGGGTAGCGCCTTGAGATCCGGTAGGGCCAGAGGAGGCACCGGGAACTCCTGTTCACCGTAGAGGCGCAGCACTGCTCGGCTGCTCACCAGCACCCGCAGTCCGGGGCTCGCTTCGAGCAACTCGGTCGTTACGTGAGCGGCCGGGAGGAGCTGCTCGAAGTTATCGAGCACCAGCAGCAGGCGCCTGTCCCGCAGGTGATCCAACAGGGCGTCGATGGGTCGGCGGCTCCCGGTGATGGAGATCGCCAGCGCCTGCGCGATTGCCGACGGCACGAGCTCCGGATCCTGAACCGAGGCAAGCGGCACGAAGTAGACGCCGTCGGCGAACTGATCCAGGACTTCGGCCGCGATTTGCAAGCTGAGACGTGTCTTGCCGGTGCCCCCGGGGCCCGTGAGCGTCAGAAGCCGGGATCGCGCCAGGAGCTGTTTGGCCTCCCGGACCTGATCGTCGCGGCCGATGAAGCTCGTCAGCTGTGTGGGAAGGTTGTTGGGGATGGCCTCGAGCGTCTTGAGCGCTGGAAACTCGGAAGGCAGGCCCTCCACACTGAGTTGGAAAAGACGCTCGGGCCGGGCCAGGTCCTTGAGCCGATGCAGGCCCAGCTCCTTCAGCGTCAGTCCAGGCGGCAATGCGTGTTCGACGAGCGCCCGGGTGGTCTCCGAAACCAGGACCTGGCCGCCGTGGCCAGCGCTCGCCACGCGAGCCGCGCGATGGACGTCGAGGCCGAGGTACTCGTTGCCGACGAGCGTCGCCTCGCCGGTGTGTAGACCGATGCGGACCCGGACCCGTCCATCGAGCGGCCAGGCGTGCTGCGCCAGCATCTTTTGTACGGCGGCGGCGCCGGCACAGGCTTCGAGCGCGCTCTCGAACACAATGAAGAAGGAGTCGCCTTCGGTCCGGAGCTCATGGCCGCGGTTGGCCGCCAGTGCCTCGCGCTGGATCGTGTGATGCGCGAGCAGAACGTCCGGGTAGTGCTCGCCAAGCTGCTGGATCAGCCGCGTTGACCCTTCGATGTCGCTGAAGAAGAAGGTGACCGTGCCAGTCGGTAGCTTCGTCATGCCGGCGACCCGGCCCCGCTCAATACAGGCTCGAGCACCGTTCGCAGCTCGTGCTGGTAGTCCGCCCCGGTGAAGTCGAGGAGCGGATGCGGCGCCATGGCATGCTCGGAGACGGAGCCATCTGTGCGGACGTAGATGACCGGGTACGGGTTGCCCTGGCCGTTCGATTCGAGGGTGGCCGCCACCGCGTCGCGACGTCCCGAGTCCAGGAAGGATTGCAGCGGGATGATGCCTTCGTTCGTGATCCCAGTGTCGCGATCGAGATTGATGACGCGGGCCAGGTAGGCGCGCTGGTGCCAGAGCTCAGGGCCGTGACCGACCTGCTCGAGCAGGTAGGGGACCAGGGCTGCGGCATCGATAGGCTCGCGCGCGGCGGAGACGCCGAACTTCGTTTCGGCGAGATGCCGGGCCAGCACCCGCGCGTTGTAGCGATACCCCTGGACCGCACCGGAGTTGCTCGGAATGCCGTGCTTCTTGAGCCCAGCCGCCCCCTGGCTGATGGTGCCCGCGAAGAAGATCCCCGGCATCGTGGCGCTTTCCCAGAATGGCGTCTGGGCGGGAAGCCGGCTTTGGCCGAACGTCGCGACACCCAGCGCGGGGAGGTCGCGGAGCGGGGTGACGAAGCCGGTCGCTGCGATCACATCATCTGCCGGCACCGTGAGCTCGCGCCCGGCAGCATTCCGCGTGCGCACGCGGTAGCCCGCGCCATCCTTCATGACTTCTTCGATGGTGGTGTCGAGAATGACGACGCCGCCGGCGAGGGCGGCATCCTCATAGGGCTGAACATAGCGGGCGCGGACGCCAACCAGTGTGTGGGTGATGACGGAGAGCTTGGCCGGGCTCGGCGACGCCAGCACCAGCTGCCGAGCCCAGGGCAGCAGGCCGGTCGCGATCTCGAATCCGGAATTCTGCTTGCCCACGACGAAGACCCTTCGGTCCTTGTAGGTCTCAACGGGACGGAAGTCGCCGTAGTGGGCAACCGACTCGAGGCCGGGGATGGGCGGCCGGTAGGGCTGCGCCACGCCCACGGCAAAGACGACAACCGGCCCGCGGTACTCACCCTCCGACGTGGTGAGGACGAAATCCTGGCCGTCGCGGCGGGTTGATTCCCAGCGGCAGCCAAACCGAACCCGGATCCCGGTGCGCTGCGCAAAGGTCTCCAGGCCTTTCTGCATCTCCGGCCGTGAGGGAAAGTACGATGTCCCGTCCATCAGGGCCGGCATCACCGCCCGGTTCTCTTTATCGTCGGCGAGCAGGCTGTTCCAGTCGTAGCGCTCGTACGCACGCTCGTGGTGCTCCACACCGGCGAAGGGCTTGGTCCAGCTGAGCATGCGCTGAAAGACCGGCCAGCGGCGGAACATGCCGCCGGGCGCCGGGTCGTCGGAAAGAACCGCGTGGTCGATGCCCAGGCGAGTCAACGAGTAACTCAGCTGCAACCCACCAGGTCCGCTGCCCACCACGATCAGTCGATAGCGGCCGGGAGGAAAGGGTTTCTGTCCTAGCTCAGCCACTTGGTTGTGTTCTTGAGCTTGCGCGCCTCCCCCTGCAGCAGGCGGTACATGATCCGTGGATGCGCCGTCAGAAATCCCTCGAGCTGGGCAGCCGGCAGCACGAGACAGCGCAGTGGGGTTTCCGCCACGATGTCGGCAACTGGCACCTCGCCGAGCAAACAGGAGATCTCGCCGAAGTAATCGCCGGCTTTCAGCGTGCTCCGGTCGACGTTGTCGATGCGGATCCCGGCGGTTCCCTCGAGAATGATGTAGAAGCCCGATCCGCTGACGCCCTGGCGGAGGATTCGCTCGCCCGGACCGAAGAACGACTCATCAAAAAGGTGCGCGACCTCTTCGAGCTGTGGCCCGGACAGGTCCGCAAACAGCGAGAAGGCCGCGATCGCGTTAACGACATCGTCACGGACGGCCATCAGAGTCCTTCTTTAGCGGGCTGCGTCCGACCTGGCGTACCCTCACGCGCCGGCGCCCGGCCCGGATCCTGAATGCCAACTGCGTTCACGATGGCACCAGCGATAAGGAGGACCGCACCCACCATCATCGCCAGGTGGAAGGATGCGGTCGACGCATCGCGCACGAGACTGCTGAGGGCCGGCATCCCGGCTGGGTTGAGCGGACTCACCAACTTGCGGAAGGCGGGATCATTGACATTGATATCGTGGCGCCGCGCGGCGATGTAGCTGTAGAAACTGGCGGTGATGAAGACGAAGATCAGCGCGCCGGCGAGCTGGGGACCGACGCGCGAGATCGCATTGTTGATGGCGGATCCGAGGCCTGCGTTGTGCGCCGGCACCGATCGCATCAGCGCCGTGGTCAGTGGAGCGACCAGCAGTGACAATCCCAGGCCGAAGATGATCCCGGCAGGCAGGAGATCGATGATGTACGACAAGGGCGGCAGGTAGGTCGCGGGGTTCTGCGGTTCGAGGTGCCAGGGAGTGCTGGTCGCGGGCATGCGCGCGTACCACAGGACGCCGAGCGCCATGATCGCCGGGCCGACCGCCATGAAGATGCGCGATCCAATGCGGCCGGCGAGGCCCCCGAACCGAGCCGAGAGAAAGACCAGAAAGAGCGTGCCCGGGATGCCGGCCAGCCCGGCCGCCGCCGCCGTGTAGCCGATCGTTCCCTGCACGAAGAGCGTCAGGTAATAGAAGGTGACGTAGAGCGCGCCGTAGATCACGAGCGTCGAGATGTTCGTCACCGTGAAGTTGCGTGAGCGAAAGAGCGACAACGGGATCAAGGGGTGCGGAGCGCGCGCCATGTAGAAGGGGAGGGCGATCGTGCAGAGCACGCCGACGGCAAGCGCGATGTAGCCCAATGGATCCTGCCAATCGCGTTGCTGGCCGTAGATAGTGCCGAAGGCGAGCCCGCCGACCGCCAGCGCCACGATCGCCGACCCGATCCAGTCGAAATGCCGGCTGGCGGTTTCGTCACGGCTTTCCGGCACGTGGACGTATGTCGCCCAGAGCGCGATGAGGATCAGCGGCACGTTGATGAGGAAGGCCGCCCGCCAGGAGATCGTGTCCACCAGCAGGCCGCCGATGAAGGGACCAAGGATGGTGGTCGCCCCCGAGGCGCCGGCCCAGAGGCCGAAGGCTCGGCCTTGCGCTTCGCCCTCGAAGTTGGCGGTGAGGAGCGCAAGCGATCCGGGCACCAGGATGGCGCCCGCGACACCCTGGAGAACCCGAAAGAGGACAAGTAGCTCCAGGTTCGGCGCCACGCCGCAGAGGACCGACGTCGCGCCGAAGCCGATCAGGCCCCAGAGGAACATCCGCCGCCGACCAAAGTAGTCGCTGAGCGCGCCGGCCAGGATCAGCAGCGCACTGAGGGTGAGCAGGTAGGCGTTGTAGACGTAGGATTGCCCTTCCAGGACGCCGAACCAGAGTCGCGGCAGGTCCCGGCCAATGCGGGGAAGCGCGACATTGACCACCGTCGAGTCCAGGAACACGATGCCCGACCCGAGGACGGCGGCAACCAGGATCCAGCGGCGCCGATTACCCATCGGTTTCTCCTTGGTCTGCGGTCTTCTGGCCGATTGTAGAACCGGCATCATAACGCCGGCAGGTCCAGCTTGCACTTAGGGTACTGACATGGCCAGAGTCAACGTTCGCGAGCTCCAAACACCGATCCGCCAGCGCTACCGGATGAGCCCCAAGCGGCCCAGATTCGACTGAAGGTGCGAGGCGCCGAGGCTGATCTCAGCGATCCCATGCACTGCGCCGCGCAGGCGGTATCGACTCCCGACATCAGCTGGTTGTCGGGCGCCCATCCCGCGGTCGCTGGCATGGGTGACGCTCCCTGCTCTGGCGATCTACTGCTCGGCGCGCTCGAGGTCGAGATCGAAGCGTCCCGGTCGCTTCGGACTTTTCGCAGCGTCAGTTAGAAGTGTGAGCGCAGCTCTCCAAACGCCCGTAAGGTAAGGAGGTGTCTGTCCGATGGGACGACCTCCTCCTTTTCCAGCCGCCAGGTGTGCTCATGGGGAATGAACACGGCGTTGATCCCCGCCTGCAGTGCCGGGTTGATGTCGGAGCGCGGTGAGTTGCCGATCATCCAGGTGCGAGTGGGGTCGAGCTTCCGGTCCTCGACGATCGCCCGGTAGGTATCGACGGCTTTCTCGCTGACCACCGCGGTCGCTGTAAAGCGTGCCTCCAGTCCGGATCGCTCGATCTTCAGCCGCTGCTCCTCAGGATGACCCTTGGTCACGAGCATCAGGTCGTGGCGGGCGGCGAGATAGTCGACCGTCTCCGCCACGTTGGGGATGAGCGTGACGGCCTGGCTCGCGATCCGCCGGCCCAGTTGCAGCACGTGCTCGATATCCTGCGGCCGCAGATCTCGTTCGGCGAGCCGCTCGTAGGTCTGCTGCAGGTTTTTCGTGAAGCTCGCCGACCCGTAGCCATGCACCGGGACGTTCATCCGCTCGATCTCGTCCAGTGCGGCGCGAACCTGCTCGCGTGACATTGTCGAGTGACCGAGGAAATCGATAAAGTCCTCGATTGCCTGCTCGAAGTAGACGTTGTTCTCCCAGAGCGTGTCGTCGCCATCGATCAGGAGAAATTGGCGAGTGGTCGGGGGTGCCATCCGCCCCAAGGCTACCTTGGCTGGAACCGGACGAGGCGCTGGCTGGTATGAAGGGATAGCAATCGATCCGTGGAGGGCCGGCCACTGGACGACATAGCGCTCGTCGAACGAGCCAAAAACGGCGATGTCAATGCTTATGAAGCACTTGTCCAGCAGTATCAGGAGCTGGCGTTTCGGGTCGCCTACCAGGTCACCGGTAACGCCGCGGACGCGGAAGACGCGGCCCAGGAGGCATTCGTGAATGCCTACTACGCGCTTGGCCGTTTTCGCGCGGGCGCGCCCTTCAAGCCGTGGCTGTGCCGCATCGTCGTCAACGAAGCGCGTAATCGCCGGACGTCGGCCCTGCGGCGGACGGTCCTGGCCGAGCGCGCCTTGGTCGCCCAAGCCTCGGGGGACTCGGCCCAGTCCCCCGAGGCCGCGGCCGAGGCGGATGCCTTTCGTTCCACCCTGCTCGCGACTGTGCGGACCCTGCGCGAGGACGACCGGCTCATCCTTGCCTACCGCCTCTTCTTCGATCTGTCCGAAGCCGAGATGGCGGAAGCGCTCAACGTCCCGCGCGGGACCGTGAAGTCGCGGCTCTCGCGCGCACTGTCGCGCCTGCGCGCCGCCTTACCGGCCGACATTCGCATGCCGTCGGCGGCGGGAGAGCACGATGGCTGATCCTCAGCGGATCACCGACGTCGAGCTGGAGCGAGCGCTCCGGGACCTCGGGCCGCGCTATCCCTACCCGCCGACGCCGAACCTGGCGAGCCGCGTTCGCGGGCGCATCACCGTGCAACCGGTTGCGCCGTCGCGCCGCCTGGAGCTCTGGCGCGATCCGCGGCGACTCGCCCTGGTCGCGGCGGTGCTCCTCGTCCTGCTGGGCGCAGCCGCCGTCGCCAACCCGGCGACTCGCGACGCCATTGCGCACTTCTTCCACGTGCGTGGCGTGATTGTCAACCGCGAGGCCTCGCCGCTTCCTTCCTTCTCTCCGGTGACTCCGCTGAATCTCGGCCGTCGCACCACCCTGGCCGATGCTCAATCGCGGGTGAAGTTCACCGTCGTCGTGCCGGCCGAGCTTGGCGCGCCTGAAGCCGTGTATGTCGTCAGTGATATTCCCGGCGGCGAGGTCGCGCTCGCGTACACACCGCGCCCGGGCATCCCCCTCGTCACACAGACCGGGTTAGGCGTGCTCATTACCGAGTTCCGTGGCGACCTCGTCCCCGGCTTCATCGGCAAGAGTCTGGGGGAGGGTACGACGGCGCAAGAGGTCTCCGTCCATGGCGATCCTGGCTGGTGGATCGCAGGCGAGCCGCACATGATCGTCGTTCACGTGAACGGCCAGGATCGGCCGGAGACGTTGCGCATGGCTGCCAACACGTTGATTTGGGAGCATGCCGGCGTGACGTACCGGATCGAATCGGGACTTTCGAAGGCAGACGCCTTCGGCATCGCCGCCGGCCTTCCCTGAGCCCATTCGGCGCGCCGGTGCCGGCGGCGAAATGGTCTCCGGGTCCCACAGCCGCCGGCTCCAGACGCGTGGATGCCATTGTTGGCGCCATCCGTGACAGCTGTCTGTCGCGCTGCTTCACAGCTGATTCACAAGTCTCGGGCACGATGACGTCGTGGGATTCACCACGAAGGAGAACGAAATGAGCGATTACACGACGAAAGACAGGAACCGCAAACTGATGATGCTGGGCGGGCTCGGGCTCGGTCTGGCAATGCTGGGACGCAAGCGGCGCTGGCGCCGCTACGCGATGGGCCAGATGATGGGCGGCGGCTACGCCGGCGCACCGTGGGGCCGCTTCGGCGGTTACGGCCACGGCGTCCCCGGTGGAGCACAGCAGACCTTTACGCTGCCGCCGTTCATCGAGGCGACCCTGAAGGCCTGGCACGACCGGGCGCACGGAACCGTGCCGCCTGCGGGGACCGCATCGGATCAACCGGGGACCGCACAGGTCTGATTTCCCCTCCCTCCCGACTGAGGCGGAGTCCCCACTCCGCCTCAACTTTTTGCATAGGATGGCGCTGGTGAAGACGATCCTTGTCGTGGATGACGAGCCGCAAATCGTCACGCTGGTGCGGGACTACCTCGAGCACGGGGGCTTCACGGTGTTCACGGCCACCGACGGGCCAACCGCGCTGCGAACCGCGTCCACGCAGCACCCTGACCTCGTCGTCCTCGACCTCGGACTGCCCGGCATCGATGGCCTCGACGTGACCCGCTCGCTACGCCGCAACGGGACCGTGCCCATCATCATGCTGACCGCCCGCACCGATGAGTCCGACAAGCTGGTCGGCCTCGAGCTCGGCGCCGATGACTACGTGACCAAGCCCTTCAGTCCCAAGGAGCTGGTCGCCCGCGTACGGTCGGTGCTCCGTCGCACCGAAGCCGCGAAGGACCCGGGCGACGTACTTCGCGTGGGCGACGTCGAGCTCATCGTGTCGACCATGGAGCTGACGATCGCCGGCCGCCGAATCGAGTTGACGCCGACCGAGTTCCAGTTGCTGGCGACGATGGCTCGGCAGCCCGGGCGCGTGTTCAGCCGGGCCCAGCTGCTGAACGCCGTCCACGGGGACGCACAGGAAGCCTTTGAGCGCGCGATCGACGCCCATATCAAGAACCTGCGCCGAAAGATCGAGCCGGACCCACACAACCCGCAGTACTTGCTGACGGTCTTCGGCGTCGGCTACCGCTTCGCGGACGCGCGACGATGAGCTCATCGGGCTGGCGGGGCGGGGGCTGGGGCCCACCCGGATCGCCTGGCCGTGGGCGGCCGCCGTGGTGGCCCGAGGGTCAAGCCTGGCCACCCGCCGGAGGACCGCCGTGGCGTCGGATGGGACGTCGATTCGTGTGGCGAATTGCCGGGTTCATCGCCGGCGCCTTTCTGCTGATTGCGGTCATGCTCACGATCGGGGTCGTGCTGGCCGGTACCGCGGTCGGCCTCATCGAGGCGCCTCATTTTGTCCGGTTTCTCGCCATCGCCGCGCTGGTCGTGCTCGCGATCGGCATCCTCCGGGGCAGCCGTCGTTTTCAGCGGATGGCAGCCAACCTGGGTGAGATCGTCGACGCCGCCGGGCGGATCGAGGCCGGCGAGTACGGCGTGCAGGTGGCGGAACGCGGACCACGAGAGCTGCGGACGCTGGCTCGGGCCTTCAACGCGATGAGCACCCGGCTGGCGACCGCCGACCGCAACCGACGCGCCTTTGTCGCCGACCTGACGCATGAGCTGCGCACACCGCTCGCCATCATCCATGGGCAGGCCGAGGCGATCGGCGACGGTGTCTATCCCGGTGACCAGGCCCACGTCACGCCGATCCTCGATGCGACGGCGTCGCTGGACTCGCTCGTCGACGCCCTGGCCACCATGACGCTGGCCGATGTCGGGAGCCTGACGCTCAAGCGCGAGGCAGTCGATGTGCCGGTCCTGGTGACCAGCAGCCTGGCGGCGTTTCAGAGCGCCGCGGACGCTGCCGCGGTGCGGTTGGTCGCCGACCTCGAGCCGGATCTTCCCGCGATCGATGCGGACCCGGCGCGGATTCGAGGCGTCCTCGGCAATCTCCTCTCCAACGCGATCCGCTACACGCCGTCGGGCGGGACCATTACGGCAAGTGCCCGGCGGTTGGGCGAGAGCGTGGCCTTCGGCATCCGCGACACCGGTCCGGGAATCCCGAGTGAGCTCCGCCCGCGTATCTTTGATCGTTTCGTCAGAGGCCCCGGCTCGCCCGGATCCGGGCTCGGACTGGCGATCGCGAAAGACGTCGTGAGCGCACACGGCGGCAGCATCGAGGCCATCAGCGATCCGGGAAACGGGACGGAGATCCGCTTCACCCTGCCAGTCGCGCGCTAAGCCAGCCCTGGCACTGCACGATGCATCCCGCCCCCGGCTTGCCAACTAGGACGCCCGCGTCCGCAACCACATCAATCTGCCCACCCAGGGTGTCCACGAGCAGGTGCTGATACTGTTCTCGGCTGGTTGAGTTTGTCTTGAGGTGCGCTTCCAGGATTTCGCCACAGAAGAGCGCGGTCGATGGTTTCGCATCCTTAAAGGCTCCCAGAGGAATGAACGATTTCCTGGCCATGCGTGCCCCGCCCATTTTCACGCTGTCACGCGCAAAGGCGCTCTCATCGGGGAAGCACGTGGCCAGATGGGCAAAGGCGGCGATCTGAATCTCCAAATTTCGCGGGAACGTCATATCCGCGACTGATATCTCGAAATCGGGAACCTCAACTGAAAGAGGAAAGACCCCCGACTCGGGCGTTTCGTCCGCAGGATCGGCCCAACCTTCGAGTGTCCCTTCCATGGGGTAATCGGGGGCAGGTTGAGCTCCGATTGCTCCAAACCGCATGCGTGCATGACCTCGGAAGTGCGGATTGAAGCCTGCGAGCTCGGGTTGGCCATCTTTGTCCCTGCGGATCTGTACCCATAGTTCCGGTCCGCCGCCCGGCGCCAAGAGGTAATACGTTCCCGTACGGCTCGGTATCGGCCGCCCTTCGCGGCCGGCCCGCTGCACGACCGCCATCACGTCTGCCTCCGAATTGGCCCGGAAACCGATTGAGCTCAGATGACTGGCCATCTACCAATTAGAGCAACGGTGCCCGGAGGCGTACCCGACGCGCCTCACCTAGAATCGAGCGGACCTTGAAAGGAATCGGGATCTAACGTGCCCGCAGCAGCGCGCGTCGTTGTGCTGCCCGGAGACGGCATCGGGCCCGAGGTGACCGCGGCGGCCCGTCGAGTGCTGGATGCCGCGGTGAGTCGCCTCGGGATCGCGCTCGACTATGTGGACGACGTGGTAGGCGGCGCGGCGGTCGATGCGTACGGCGTGGCGCTGCGTCCGCAGACGCTTCGCCTCTGTAAGACCGCGGACGCGATCCTCTTCGGCGCCGTCGGTGGACCGAAATGGGACGATGCCGCGCCGGACAGCAAGCTTCGACCCGGCTCGGCGCTGCTCGGACTTCGCAAGGGGCTTGGCCTCTTCGCCAACCTGCGCCCGGTTCGCGTCGATGCGGCGATGGTCGCGACCTCGGCCCTGCGGCCCGAGCGAGTGCGTGATGTTGATCTCCTGGTGGTTCGGGAGTTGACCGGTGGTCTCTATTTCAGCCGGCCCAAGCGGCGCTATATGACGGCGCGCGGCGAGGCTGCCGTCGATACCATGCGCTACAGCACACCGGAGATCGAACGGGTCGCGGTGCGGGCGTTCGAACTGGCCCGGTTCCGGCGCCGCACGCTGTGCTCGGTCGACAAGGCCAATGTGCTCGAGACCTCACGGCTCTGGCGTGCGGTCGTCAGCCGTGTCGCCCAAGGCTATCCCGACGTTGCTTGCAGCCACATGCTGGTGGACGCGTTCGCAATGGAGCTGCTCCGCAGGCCGCAGGCCTACGACGTCGTGCTCACCGAGAACCTCTTCGGCGACATCCTGACCGATGAAGCATCGATGCTTGCGGGCGCGCTCGGCATGCTGCCGTCCGCGAGCCTCGGCGCCGGGACGGCGGGGTTGTACGAGCCGATCCACGGGTCGGCACCGGACATTGCGGGAAAGGGGGTTGCGAATCCGGTCGGTGCCATCTTGAGTGCCGCACTGCTGCTGCGCTGGTCGCTCAACCGCGACGACGGGGCCCAGTCGATCGAGCGCGCCGTCTCACGTGTGCTGGCGGACGGACTGCGCACCGCCGACACCGTGCGCGATGGTGAGAAGCCGGTCGGGACCGCGGCCATGGCCGACGCGATCGTGAGCGCGCTGCGCTAGCCCAGGACGCGTCGGAGGGCTGCGAGGGTCGGCTCGATCGCACGAGGAACGCGCAAACCGCGCGTCAGCGCCTGCGGGTCCTTGAGCCCGTGACCGGTGAGCACGCAGACAACCGGCTCGGCGCGGTCCAGGCGCCCGGCGCTTGCCGTCTTCAATAGAAGGGCAACGGCGGCAGCCGAGGCCGGCTCGACCAGCAGACCTTCCTCGCGCGCCAGGCGTCGATGGGCCGTCATGATTTCGTCGTCGCCAACGGCCTCGATCGTGCCGCCCGACTCGTCGCGCGCCGCGATGGCCGCGCTCCACGAGGCGGGGTTGCCGATCCGAATCGCAGAAGCGACCGTCTGCGGCCTCACGACCGGCCGGCCGCGCACCAGCGGCGCTGCCCCCTGGGCCTGCGCGCCGTGGAGGGTCGGCAGTGATGCACCGCTGCGGCTGGCGAGCTCGCAGAACCCTCTCCAGTAGGCGGTGATGTTGCCGGCATTGCCGACCGGAATGAAGAGCCGCGCCGGGGCGCGGCCAAGCTGTTCGACGACTTCGAAGGCGGCTGTCTTCTGGCCCTCGATGCGAAACGGATTGACCGAGTTCACGAGCGCGATGGCGCGCTCGTCGGCCAGCCGGCGCACCAGGGTCAGTGCGCGATCGAACGATCCCTTGACCGTGACGATGACCGCACCGTAGGCGAGCGCCTGCGCCAGCTTTCCCGCAGCGACCCCGCCCGCCGGGACGACGACAACGGCACGAAGACCGCATCGGGCGGCATAGGCCGACGCCGAGGCGCTGGTGTTTCCGGTCGAGGCGCAGAGAAGCGTCTGCGCACCTGCTTCGACTGCCCGGGCGGTGGCGAGCGCCATTCCGCGGTCTTTGAAGGATCCGCTCGGGTTCAGGCCTTCGTATTTGAAATAGAGCTGGTCGAGGCCGATCGCCGGACCGATCCTCGACGACCGCACCAGCGGTGTCGATCCCTCACCAAGTGTGATGCGAGGGGTCGCCGGTGTGACGGGGAGATAGGCCGCGTAGCGTTCGATGATGCCGGCGGCCATGGCGGTGATGGTAGCGTTCCCGAATGCGTGCTCCATTTCGGGTTGCCTTGTTCGGCCTCGGCAATGTGGGCGGGGCGCTCGAGAGGCGGTTGGTCGAGGATGCGGACCGGGTCACGAGCGCCGCCGGCCGGCCGATCGCCCTCGAAGGCATCGCGGTGGCGCACCCTGAGGGCCGTCGGGCGACGGCGCCGCTATTGCCCCCGGAGCAGTTGCTGGCGCAGCCGCAGGTCGATGCCATCGTCGAGGTGATGGGCGGCCTCGAACCGGCCTCTACCTATATAAGGGCGGCGCTGCGGGCTGGCCGGCAGGTGATCACGGCCAACAAGCAGCTGGTCGCCGCGCAGGGTCCGTCGCTCGCCTGCCTGGGGCCGCTTCGCTTCGAGGCCTCGGTCGCGAGCGCAATCCCGATCGTCGAAACACTCGCGGACGCGCTCGCTGCGGACCGGATCGGCTCGATGATGGGCATCCTCAACGGCACGACCAACTCGATGCTCGCCGCCATGGGCGGCGGAGCGAGCTACGCCGACGCGCTGGCCGATGCCCAGCGCCGCGGCCTGGCCGAGGCCGACCCGAGCGCAGACGTCGATGCCCACGATCCAGCCGCCAAGCTCGCCATCCTCGCCATGCTGGCCTTCCGACGGCGCATCGACCCATCCCAGATCGAACGGGTGGGGATTCGCGATGTGGGACCCGACCAAATCGAGAATGGTCGCCGGCGTGGACTCGTCATCAAGCTCATCGCGGCGGCGACGACTCAGAACGGCGCAAGCATCGAAGCCGACGTCCGCCCGCGACTGGTGCCGATCGATGCGCCGATGGCGCGCGTCCACGGCGCGATGAATGCCATCGCCGTCGATGCCGAATACGCCGGGTCGCTGCTCTTCCAAGGACCGGGGGCGGGCCCGGACGCCGCGGCCAGCGCGGTGCTCGCCGACCTGATTCGGGCGGCGAAAGACGTGCCCGCGTCGGCCGGGTTGCTGCTCGCGAGCCTCGCGGATGCGTCGCCAGCCACCGTGCTGCCCCTGGGGCACACGGCCCAATATCCTGCGGCATCATGAGGGCGAGCGACAGGTGACGGTCTCGTTGACGCTCGACCAGGTCAAGGAGCGTGCGCGGCGCGCGCCGATGGTCCCCATCTTCCGCGACATGCTCTCGGACGCGCTGACGCCGGTGACGGCGTACGCGGCGCTGGCGGGCGAGGGTCCGGCCTATCTCCTCGAGAGTGTCGAGCGTGGAGAACAGCTCGGCCGCTACTCCTTCGTCGCGACGGACCCCATGGCCATCGTCTCGATCGGGGGCGGCCGCGCCACGGTGCAGGATGCCAGCGGGCGGCGCGAGCTCGAGGGAGCCGATCCGCTGCGCGCGCTGGAGGCGTACCTGCAGACATTCGCCGCGGAGCCGGCGGAAGGCCTTCCCGAAGGGTTTTGCGGCGGCGCCGTCGGATACCTCGGTTACGAAGCGGCCCGCTACCTCGAGCGCCTGCCACTGCCCGACGCGGACCCGCTGCAGGTTGCCGACGGCGTGTTTGTCATCACCGACACGCTCGCCTGTTTCGACCACGTCCGACACCGGTTGAAGCTCGTCACGCACGTCCGCACGCAACGGCCACCGATCGAATCGCGCTACGGCGAAGCGCT
>WNGO01000161.1_pt1 | contig 40735 bp, 32 predicted proteins | sample 5400511 | NCBI WGS metagenome assembly WNGO01 (sample SAMN13153380, study PRJNA577476) | soil metagenome | isolation source: 20 cm soil or saprolite under Garry oak tree replicate 2 | place: USA:California | collected 2016-06-15 | reverse complement strand
GGGGACCTCAGCAGGCTGGGCAACCTGGCGGCTGTGATCAACAAGCGACAGCCGCCCCCCCCCCTCGTCTGCATCGATCACCATGTCGGTCCGGTGAAGCTGCCCGCGGGTCCCTGTCTGATCGCTCCGGAAGCGACCGCGACCGCCGAGTTGGTGTTCGACCTCGCCGGCGTCGCCGGCTGGCCGCTCACGGCCGAGAGCGCCCAGGCATTGTACGTCGGCCTGCTGACCGACACCGGTGGATTCCGGTTCTCCAACACGACGGCGCGCGCGCTGCGCGTCGCCGCCGCGTTGCTCGAGAAGGGCGTCGATCCCGAAGCGATTTACGCCTCGGTGTATGCCAGCGCCCCGGAGGGCCGGGTGCGGTTGCTCGCCGAGGTGTTGCAGACGCTGGTCGTGGAGCCCGAAGTGGGGCTGGCGTGGGTCAGCGTCCCCGCCGATGCGCTGCGCCGCCACGAAGTCACGGCCGACGACCTCGACGGCATCGTCGAGTTTCCGCGCTCCATCGCCGGCGTGCGCATGGCGCTGCTGTTCCGGCACATCGGCAGCGGCCGCATCAAGGTGTCGTTCCGCTCGATGGGCGAAGTGGACGTCGCCGCCCTCGCGCATCAGTTCGGCGGTGGCGGTCATCACCGTGCCGCCGGTGCGTCGCTGCCGGGTACGATGGCGGACGTCGAGGAGAAGGTCCTCGGCGCGGCACGAAAATTCCTTCGCAACGGTCAGTCTGCATGAGCGAACGAGCGATCAAGGCAGGCGTCGAGCGGGCACTGGGCGGGATTACGAACCCGCGCCACGGGCGCGATCTCGTGACCGCCGGAATGGTGAAAGACATCGCGGTCGATGCGGCGGGCGCGGTGTCGTTCACGTTCGTGCTCACGCGCGAAGATCCAGGGTCGCTCGCGCGCGAGGCGCGCAAAGCGGTCGCAGACGTCCCGGGCGTGCGGGCGGTCAAGATGAACGTCGTGGATTCAGCCGATGGTAGCGGCCAGGCGGCGGCCCGGCCGTCCGGCCGTCCAGCCGCCCCACCGCCCGCGCCGCCGACGCCGGATGAGATGCCGGGACTCGGCAAAGTGCTGGCGATTTCGAGCGGCAAAGGCGGCGTCGGCAAGTCCACGGTGTCGGCGAATCTGGCGGCGGCCCTGGCGCGGGACGGCCACCGTGTCGGGCTCATGGATGCCGACATTTACGGCCCCAATATCCCGCGGATGTTCGGGGCGAACGCGAAGCCCGAGGTGCAGGGCGGCAAGATTCAGCCGCTCGAAGCGCACGGCGTGAAGCTGATGTCGCTCGGGTTCATCGTGGAGCGTGATGCGCCGGCGATCTGGCGCGGCCCCATCATCATGAAGATCATCACCCAGTTTGTGCGTGATGTGGCGTGGGGCGAGCTCGATTTCTTCCTGGTGGACCTGCCGCCGGGCACCGGTGATGCCCAGCTCTCGCTCACGCAGATCGTGCGTCTCCACGGGGCAGTGATCGTGACGACGCCGCAGGAGATGGCCGTGGGCGATTCGTTGCGCGGCGCGAAGATGTTCGAGCGCGTGGGCGTCGGGATCGTCGGCATCGTGGAGAACATGAGCTACTTCGTGTGCCCGCACTGCAACACGCGATCCGAGGTGTTTCTCGCCGGCGGGGGCTCACGGCTCGCGGCCGAGCTGGGGGTGCCGCTGCTGGCGCAGATCCCGCTGCAGGCCGGCATCCCCGATCTCGCGGATCGCGGCGAGCCCATCGTCGTGAGCCAGCCGGAGTCGCCGGCCGGCATCGCCCTGCGCGAGCTGGCCCGAACCGTCGTGACGCGCACGGCGGGACTGGCTGCCGCGCTGCCGATCAGCGGCGCGCCGGCGCCGCGCTGACGTGCAGGTCCTCGCCGCGATCCTCCTGGTCCTTCAGAGCGCACATTCCACAGCATTGTCCGATGCGGCCGCGACGAAAGACACGCGCGCGGCATTGCGGGCGGGTCTGGACACGTTGTATGGCGGTGAGTTCGAGCGCGCCGCGACGTACTTCGCGGCATTGGCGGAGCGGAATGCCGCGGATCCGGCGCCCGTCGTGTTTCAGGCGGGCGCGTACATCTGGTGGGCGGCGGCGCGCGATTCTGCGGACTTCGCGCTGCAGCGCATCGACTCGTTGCTGGGGGTCGCGTTGGCGCGGGCGCGCGCGGTGACGGACGGCTCGACCGATTTCTGGCTGGCGACGGCGCTGGGCTATCGCGCCCGGCAGCGTGAAGAGCACGGCCACGCCTTCAGCGCCGCACGCGACGCGAAAGCGATGCGCGACATCTACCGCCGCTTGCTCGCGGCGGATTCGTCCCGCGCGGACTGCTATCTGGGACTGGGCGTCTACGAGTATGGCCTGGCACGCGCGGGTGCGTTGGCCAGGTTTTTCGCGCGGCTCATCGGCCTGGGCAGCGGCAACGCGGAGCGCGGCATCCGCTACATGCGTCGCGCCGCGCACGACGGCGACCTGGCGCGCGTCGAGGGCACGTGGGTGCTGGCCGCCGCGCTGATCCGCGAAGCGGCGCGCGATCCCGCCGGCCGCGCCGTGCTCGAGGAAGAGGCGCGCGGCTACGTCGAGGGACTCGCCGCGCGCTATCCCGCTAATCCGGTCTTTCAGCGGTTCCTGCGGGAGGTGCCCGCGAAGACCTCAGCGGCTGAAGCGATGGGAGCGCTGGGTGCCGCGCCGGCGGCGCTTGCCGGAACGCCGGTCCGGCGGCATGAGCGGGGCGAGTTTGCCGAGCATGTTGTGCACGTGACTCGTCACAGTGGTCGTCGTGATGTTGAGCCACTGCGCAATTTCTTTGTTGCCGAGTCCCGCCTCGATCAGCTCTTTGATTTCCTGCTCCCGCTTGGTGAAGCGCACGTTGCCGAGCGAGAGCGCACTGCCGCTCATGGTGCCGGCGCCCGCCGCGAGTCGATCGGCGGGCGCGCGTGCGAGAACATCGCACACGCTCGCGACGGTCCCGTTGCTGCGACGCTCCGGATGACGCCGACGCTCGACACGGCGAATGGCCCAAGGCACGCTCACCCCCTCCCGGTTCCGGGCGTAGTGTATTTCGCGCCACGGACCGGCGGCATGCATCGGGGGGATGAGTTGATTCATGCCGAATCCCTCCTTTAGCTTAGGCCCGATGAGCCAATCAGTACGCCGCCTGGCGTGGTTGTTGGGGCTCGCCGCCGTCTATTACTTCGGCGCGAAACTCGGTCTGCGCTTCGCCTACATCAACAGCAGTGTCACGACGATCTGGCCGCCGGCCGGCATCGCGCTCGCCGCGTTCGTGCTGTTCGGGTACCGCGTGTGGCCCGCCATTCTCGGTGCCGCGTTTCTGGCGAACCTCACGACGACAGGGGCGCTGCTGCCGTCGCTCGGCATCGCGACCGGGAATACCATAGAAGGGTTGCTCGCGGCGTACCTCGTCAACCGCTTTGCCCGCGGCGGGCGCGTGTTCGATCGGGTCGCCGACATCCTCCGCTTCACGGTGCTCGCCGCTCTCGTCAGCACGACCGTCGCGGCTTCGATCGGCGTCGCCTCCCTCGCGTTCGGCGGCCTGCTGTCGTGGGCGGATGCGCCGCGGGTGTGGCTGACGTGGTGGCTCGGCGACGCCGTGGGCGACATCGTCGTCGCGCCGGTGCTGATTCTGTGGATCGGCGTGAAACCCGCGCCCGGCTGGGGCCGGAGGCAGACGCTCGAAGCGATCGCCGCGGCGCTGATCACCGGGCTCGTGACCTTCGCGATTTTCGGCGGCCTGTTTCCGGCGCGACACTATTCCATCACGATGCTGCTCTGGCCCGTCATGATCTGGGTGGCATTCCGGTTCGGGCCGCGCGAGACTGCGACCGCCATTCTGGTCGTGTCGATCATCGCGATTTTGCGGACCCTGCAGGGCTTCGGCCCGTACGGCGATCTGTCGGCCGGCGAGTCGCTGACGCTGCTGCAAGTATGGACCGGCATCACCGCGGTGACGAGCCTCGTGCTGTCGGCGGTCGTGGCATCGCAGCGCGAGATTCAGGGAACGTGGCGCCAGCTCGCGGTCACCGATCCGCTGACCGGACTCGCCAATCACCGGCAGCTGATCCAGGCGCTCGAGTCCGAGATCAAGCGCTCGCGCCGCACCGCCCAGCCGCTGGGGGTGGTCCTGCTCGACCTGGACGGCCTGAAGCAGATCAACGACCGCCACGGCCACCTGGCCGGCAGCCTGGCGATTCGCCGGGTCGCCGAGGCGCTGCTGGGATCGTGCCGCGCGACCGATACGGCGGCGCGGTTCGGAGGCGACGAGTTCGCGCTCGTGCTCCCCGAGACGGGGGAGGCGGCCGCGTGGCACGTGGCGCGTGGCGTCGTGGACCGGCTGGCGACGGATGCCGAGAAGCCGAACATCTCCATCAGCGTGGGGGTAGCAGTGTACCCCGGCCACGGTGAGACCGTGGAGGCACTCCTAAACGCAGCCGACGTCGCGTTGTACGAGACCAAGGAACGCCGCAAGCGCAGGGCCCCAGGGCTTGCTCCCTAACCTGCCACCACTAGGTTTGGAGCCATGGACACCAAGAAAAGCATGAGCGTATCGACGCGCACGTCGGATCCCTCGGCGCTGTCGGAATCCTCGGCCGGGCTGCTGCGCGAGCTCGTCGCGCACTTGCGACAGAACCGCACGCAGCTGCGCGAGGAATGGGCGCGTCGCATCACGCGCGCGGAGCTGCTCACGGCGATGACGGAAGAGGAGATCTTTGCCGAAGCGACCGCGGTGTACGACAACTACGTGGAAGCGCTCGAGACCGGCACGTTCGAAGCCCTGCAGGCGTACTCGCGGCGACTGTCGGAGCGCATCATTCCGCGAGGGGTCGAAACAGACGAAGTCGTCGGTATCGTGCTCCTGCTGCGTGACGTCCTCGCCCGCTCGCTCTTCACGAAGTACCAAGACAACGTCGAAAAACTCAATCGCATCCTGGACAGTTACGAGCCCGCCGCCAACCGCATCGCGAATACCGTAGCCGTCGGATTCGTGGAGGAGCGCGAGCGCATCATCCGGCAGCAACAGGAAGCGATCCGGGAGCTGTCGACGCCGGTGCTGCAGGTGCGGGAGCGGCTCCTGATTCTGCCGATCATCGGCGTGATCGATCCGCAGCGCGCCCGCCAGCTCACCGAACAGCTACTGCGTGCGATTCGGGCCAACCGTGCCAAGGTCGTCGTGATCGACGTGACCGGTGTGGCGGCGATGGACTCCGGCGTCGCCAACCACTTGGTGCAGACGGTCGAGGCGTCCCGGCTCCTCGGTGCCACGGTGATCGTGACCGGCCTGTCGCCCGAAATCGCGCAGACGCTCGTGACGATCGGCGTAGACCTGAGCGAAATGGCCACGGTCGGCGACCTGCAGGGAGGCATCGAAGAAGCCGAGCGGCTGCTGGCCGATCGTGCGCCGCCCACGACGCAAATGCGCGAGCTCCCGCCCGAAACGAACCGGTAACACACCCTTCCGGAGGGCGCTGTGGAAGTACCGATTCTGCGGCAGGGGCACTTCCTCATTGCCTCGATTCAGTCCGCCCTGACAGATGCCGACCTTTCCCATCTTCGCGAAGCGCTGATCGCCCAGGTCGGGCGGTCGCGCTGCCGCGGCGTCATCGTGGACGTCACCGCGCTCGACGTGATGGACTCGTTCGCGGTGCGCACGTTGCGCGACATCGCGCACATGGCGCGCTTACGCGGGGCGGAGACGGTCATTGTCGGCATTCAGCCCGACGTCGCGTTCGCGATGGTGCAGCTCGGCCTCACCCTCAAGGGCGTCGCGACCGTGCTGGACCTCGAAGAAGGTCTCGCCTTCCTGAATCGCCGTACCGAAGAGCGCACGTTCGAAACCAAGCCCAAGAGACCGAGCGGCCGTGGGTGAAGAGCTGCGCCTGTCGATTGCCGCGGACGTCGATGTCGTAGAAGCCCGGCAACAAGGCCGCGCCTTGGCGGCGGTCGCAGGGTTTTCGAGCGGCGAGCAGACCGTCATCGCTGCCGCGATCTCGGAAATCGCCCGCAACATCCTGATGTACGCCAAGCGGGGCGAGATCACGCTCAGTCTCGTCCAGAACGGCGATCGCCAGGGCGTCGCGATCCTCGCCGTGGATCAAGGGCCGGGCATTCCGGATATCGAGCGCGCGATGCAGTACGGGTACTCCACGTCCCATGGCGTGGGCGCGGGATTGCCCGGCGCGAAGCGCTTGATGGACGAGTTCGACGTGGATTCGGTAGTCGGGCGCGGCACGACGATCACGATGAAGAAGTGGCGGCGCGCGATTTGAGAATCGAAACGGCGTTTGCGGCGCTGCCGCTGCCCGGTCAGGCCGAGTCGGGCGACCTCAGCCTGAGCAAGCGGGTCGGGAAGGGGACACTCATCGCCGTCGTGGACGGGCTCGGCCACGGCGAGGAAGCTGCGTCGGCCGCCCATGCCGCCGTCGGCGCCCTCGACCGCTACGCGCGCCAGCCGCTCGTCGACCAGGTGCGGCATTGCCATGCCGCGTTGATCGGACTGCGCGGCGTCGTGCTGGGTCTCGCGTATCTCGACCCCCAGGCCGCGACGATGACCTGGCTGGGCGTGGGCAACATCGGCGGGATGCTGTTGCGTGCCGATCAGTCGAGCCGCCCGTCGCGCATCGCGCTGGTGCCGAACGCGGGGTTCATCGGTGCGGAGCAGACCCAACCCACGACCCGCGTCGTGCCGCTCGCTCTCGGCGACACCGTGGTGCTCTACTCCGACGGCATCCGGGACGGATTCGCCGAGTCATTGGTGCTCGCCAACTCCCCGCAGGAGATCGCCGACGACATCATCGCACGCCACGTGAAAGGCAACGATGATGCGCTCGTGCTGGTAGCACGCTACGCCCGATAGCCGGCCCGGCCTGCTGACGGTCGGGCCGCTGCGGGGCGCCGTGCTGAGCCTCGCCGCGCCCGCCGTCGCGATGATGGCGTGCCATTTCTCTTTCAATCTGATCGACAGCATCTGGGTCGGGCGGCTGATCGGCCCGGCGGCGCTCGCCGCGGTTTCCACCGCGGGATTCTACGTGTGGGTGGCCCTGAGTCTCGGGGAAATGGTGGAGATCGGATTGATCGCCGTCGCGGCACGGCGTCATGGCGAAGGCGATCCCGAGCGGGCCGCCCGCGCGGCGGCCGCGGCGGTGGCGTATGCCCTCGTCGCGGGGCTCGGCGTCAGTCTCGCAGGGTGGGCGCTCGCCGGGACGATGTTCCGCGTCATGACCGTCCCGCCCGAGGTGGCGACGCTGGGCCGAGCCTATTTGTCCACCTGGCTGCTGGGTGCGCCGCTCGTGTTCGGGTTCTTCGCCATCGAGGCCACGTTCCGCGCTGCGGGCGATACGCGCACGCCCTTCGTGATGCTCGCGGGCTCGGTCTGTGTCTCGATCGTGCTCGATCCCCTGCTGATCACCGGCGTGGGGCCGTTCCCGCGGCTCGGCGTCGAGGGTGCCGCGCTGGCATCGGTCATGGTGCGGGGCGGGGGGTTTCTGCTCGGTCTCGGGATCGCGCTGCGCCGCGGGTTGCTGCGTATCCCGGCACCCGACTGGCGCAGCCTGCCCACCATCATTCGCATCGGCGCGCCGCTCTCGTTGTCGGGCGTCCTGCTCTCGGTCATCTATATGTGGCTCACCCGGTTTACGTCCCGGTTCGGAACCCCCGCGCTCGCGGCGCTTGGCGTGGGACATAAGATGGAAGGACTCGGCTTCATCGCGATCAGCGGTTTCTCGCTGGCCGCCAGCGCACTCGTCGGTCAGAACCTCGGCGCGCGGCAGGAGGCGAGGGCGCGGGAGGCCGTGCGGCTGACGGTGGGCTACTGCCTCGCCGTCACCGTGACGACGGCGATCGCCTTTTTGCTGATCCCCGGCGCGCTCGTCGCATTGTTCACGCGTGATCCGCAGGTGATCACCGACGGCGTGCTGTACCTGCGCGTCATTGCGGTTGCGCAGATCGGGCAGAGCTTCGAGCTGATCCTCGAGGGCGCACTCGCGGGCGCGGGGTACACGTTCTGGCCGCAGGTCGCCAGCACGACATTGACGGCGTTGCGGATCCCGCTCGCGGCCTGGTGGTCGCGCCCGATCGGGCTGCTCGGCATCTGGCTCGCGCTGAGCGTGACGGCGATCTCGCGTGGGGTGGCGATGATCCTCTTCTGGAAAAGCGGGCGGTGGCGTGCAGTGCGAGTCTAGGTCTCGTTCCAGGGGTGAGATCTGATCGTCACGCTGCTCACCGATTTCGGCACCGCCGACAGCTACGTCGCCGAGATGAAAGGCGTGCTGCTGACCGCGGCGCCGAACGTGACGATCGTCGATATCAGTCACCAAATCGCGCCCGGCGATATTCGCGCTGGCCAGTATTTATTGAGTCGCGCATGGAAGACCTTTCCCCCAGGCACGGTCCATCTCGCGGTGGTCGATCCGGGCGTCGGGACGGACGCCCGAGCGATCGGCGCCGAAAGCAGCGGCCATCGCTTCCTCGCGCCCGATAATGGCCTGCTCTCGTTCCTGCCGCAGGACGGACGATTCTTTTCTCTGCCGATTCCGCCGGGCGCTGCTCCCACGTTTCACGGCCGCGATGTCTTCGCACCGGCCGCGGCGGCGCTTGCAACCGGCGCCACGCTCGAGTCGCTTGGGGTCACGATCACCGATCCGTACCGCTCCCCGCTCCCAGCTCCCTCTCACGACGGGGTCGCTGTCGTCGGGGAAGTCATCTACGTCGACCGATTCGGGACGCTCGTATCCAATATCCCTCCGTCCGCGGTGGAGCCTGGTGTGCGCATTCGGGTGGGCGACACCGACGTCGGGCCGCTGCGGCGCACGTTTGCGGACGCCGCGCGCGGCGCGCTCGTCGCGTTCACGGGATCGGGTGGAACGGTGGAGATTGCGGTGCGCGACGGGAGCGCGGCGCGGCTGCTGGGCGTCGGCGTCGGGGCGGAGGTGCGCGCATGACCTACGGCATTAGCAAAACGAGCGTCGCCGAGGAACGGCTCGTCCGGTACCTGCGCGTCTGCGACTATCTGTTCTATTGGGGCTTCGGCACGGGCATCGTCGGCGTAATCGGCTGGCGCAGCGTCCGGGTCCTGGGACTCGGCTTGGGCTTCATGACATACGGTGCGGCTGCCAAGCTCGCCGGAGTGGTTATCGCGTACCTGATGATGTCGTCCCGGACGCCCAACGCCGAGATTGCGCCGTGGATTAGACAATGGACTCGCGCCACCAGTGTGATCGCGTTCTTGGCCGCCATGTGGGCACTCATCGCAGGGCCCGATTCCGTAGTCCGGCTGCTCGCGCTTGCCGTCGCCGTCGTCTGCGTGCTGCTGTATCGACGTGTGGGCTCGCTTGCAATTGGGGACCTGGGCGAGCAATGGGGTCCCGCCACAGCTCAAGGAATGTTTCCCCTTGGATCCTTTGGAGCAGAGATCGGCGCATGGCTGACAGCTGCATGGCTCGTGTTAGCCATCGTCGTGCGCGTTTCGATGCCGAGCCTGTTTCGAGCCAGCGAGCAAAAGGTTCATCCCGACGAGCTCAAGATGCGCGTGCTCGCCGTCGTGAACGCGGAGAGCCGCTATCATCGCGTCCACGGCAGCTACTCGAGCGACATCGTCGAGCTGCGCCGCTTGGGATTTTCGCTCATCGATTCACTCGTCGTCGTGACGGCGGACGACAGGAGTTATCGGGCGGTCGCGCGCGATCCGGGTGGTGGCGTGAGTTGCGGTCTGTGGAGCGCGACGCGGATCGGGGAGCGGACGCCCTTACAGATCGAGGGGGTTGCCCCAGACCAGCTGGTTTGCTGGACTGCGCCTGACAGCTCAAAAAAAGCGCGGTAGGTGAGGAATCACCCACCGCACCGTTTTGCCGACGTACGGGCCTTCGTTATGCTGTCCAGTCTCCAGACGGCGTCGGCACCTTCACCTGCGCCATCACGCGATCCGCGAACCCGGCGCTCGGCGCGAACTTCGGAAGCTGGACCAGCTCGAGAATGACTTTGCGCTCCCGGTCCGCTTCGACGCGGCACAGGGAGCACTCAGCGAGGTGAATCGCCCGGGGCGCGGGAAGTAGTCCCTGCGCCCAAAGCTCGATTTCATCGGTTGTGAGATGCATGGTGAGGTCAGTCATTGGGTGCCTTACGGCCTGGGTTTGGAACCGGTTTCAGTCGCGGCGATCTTCGAGATAACCACGCAATTCATTACGGGCCCGGTGGATATAGGTTTTCACCGTGCCCAGGGGCAGCTCCAGCGTTTCCGCGATTTCCTCGTAGGAATACCCCTCCACATGCCGCAGCAGGATGCAGGAGCGGTACTCGGGGCGGAGGCGGGCGATCGCCCGCTCGATCGCGCTTCCCAGTTCGCGGTTTTCGACCTCGTCGAGCGGGCTTTCGGCGCGGTCGCCGAGCTGTAGGGAAGTGGCGCGCACCTGCTCCGGCGTTTGGGCACTGGGGGCGCCGTCCAGCGACAACGTATCGATGCTCTTGCGGCGGAGATGATCGATGGCGGCGTTGTTCGCGATCTTGAAAATCCAGGACGAAAACTTGAATTCGGGGCGATACGATTTGATCCCGTTCAGCACTTTGATGAACGTTTCCTGCGCGAGGTCTTCAGCGAGCGCGCGATCGCGCACCATCCGGTAGAGCAGCGAAAACACCGGACGCTCGTAGCGGCGCACGAGCTCCCGGAATGCGGCATCATGACCTTGCTTTGCCCACGCTACAACCTGCTGATCGCTGGCGGCGCTCAGGTGGTCCGGCCTATCTTTCGCGCCTATGGGTCGCCCCCCCCCCCGCTCTCCGACGTATGTGCGCGGTATGTTCACAGCGATCGCCCCGCGATACGATTTCCTCAATCATCTGCTCAGTCTCAACGTGGACCGGTCGTGGCGCCGCACCGCCGTCGCGCGGCTCGGCTGGGAAACGAACCCCGCCGGGACATACCTCGACCTCTGCGCCGGCACGCTGGACCTCGCCGCGGAGCTGGCGCGCCGCGACGGCTTCCGCGGCCGGGTGATCGGCGCCGATTTCGCCGTCCCGATGCTGACGCGAGGGAGGAACAAAGCTCCCCGCACCGTGCCGGTCGCCGCCGATGCGCTGGCGCTGCCGTTCCCCGCGGCGCGGTTCGACGGCGCGCTGGTGGGATTTGGCGTACGCAACCTCGCCGACCTCGATGGCGGTCTGCGCGAGGCGGCCCGGGTCCTGAAGCCGGGGGCGCGGTTCGTCATTCTCGAGTTCGCCACGCCCCGCTTTGCGCCGTTGCGCGCCGTGTATCTCTTCTACTTCCGGCGCATTCTCCCCGCCATCGGGCGACTGGTGTCGAAACATAGAGAGGCCTATACCTACCTGCCAGAGTCGGTGCTCGCGTTCCCGGAGCCGGAAGCGCTGTCGCAGCGGCTCAGCGCCGCCGGCTTTTCGCGCGTCGGGTTCGAGCGCCTCACCGGGGGCATTTGCGCCGTCTACTATGGCACTCGCTAACCTGCGCGAGTTCGTCCGCGCGATCGACGACGCGGGCGATCTCACGCGTATCACGCGCCCTGTATCGATCGACAAGGAGATCACGGAAGTCGCCGACCGCTGCATGAAATCGCCGGGTGGCGGACCGGCGCTGCTGTTCGAGCACCCCACGCTCCGCGGCGGTGGGCACTCGCGATATCCGGTCGCGGTCAATCTGTTCGGCTCGGAGCGACGCATGTCGCTGGCCCTCGGCGTGCAGTGCCTCGACGAGGTCGGCACCCGCATCTCGGAGCTGCTCGCCCTCAAGGTGCCCGAGGGGCTGCTCGGCAAACTCGCGCTGCTGCCGCGCCTCGCGGAGGTGGCGAAATTCCCGCCCAAGACGGTCGGACGAGCGGCGTGCCAGGACACGGTCCTCAAGGACTCCGACATCGACCTCACGCAGTTCCCGGCGCCGATCTGCTGGCCCGAGGACGGCGGGCCATACATCACGCTCGGTGGAGTGATTACGAGGAATCCGGAATCCGGAGTCAGGAATGTGGGGATGTACCGCGTGCAAGTGCTGAGCAAGAACACGTTGGCGATGCACTGGCAGCGCCACAAGGTGGGCGCCGCGCATTGGCGCGTGATGGCGGAACGCGGGGAGACGATGCCCGTCGCGATCGCGCTGGGCGGCGATCCCGCCAGCATCTACGCGGCGTCGGCGCCGCTGCCGCCCACGATCGATGAGTTTCTGTTCGCCGGATTCCTGCGCGGGGAGCCGGTGCGGCTGGCCAAAGCCGTGACGTCCGACCTCGAAGTCCCCGCCGAAGCCGAGATCGTCGTCGAAGGGCACATCGACCCGCGCGACGAGCTGGTGCTCGAGGGGCCGTTCGGCGACCACACCGGGTTTTACTCGCTCGCGGACTACTATCCCAAAGTGCACGTCACCGCCGTGACGCTGCGCGACGATGCGATGTGGCCGCACACGATCGTGGGCCGCCCGCCGATGGAGGACTATTACCTGGGCCATGCGACCGAGCGGATTTTCCTGCCGCTGCTCCGGCTCACGATTCCGGAGGTCGTGGACCTGCACATGCCGGCGGAGGGGATTTTTCACAACCTCGTGTTCGTGAGCATCGACAAGCAGTACCCGGGGCAGGCGTACAAGGTGATGAACGGCTTGTGGGGGCAGGGGCTGATGTCGCTCGCCAAGGTGATCGTGGTGGTGGACAAGGATGTGAACGTGCGCGATCCGAAGGAAGCGTGGTGGGTGGCGCTCAATCACATCGATCCCGAGCGCGACGTGCGGTTCACGATGGGACCGATCGACGTGCTCGATCACTCCAGCCGCAGCTTCACCTACGGGTCGAAGATGGGAATCGACGCGACGCGGAAGTGGAAAGAGGAGGGCTTCACGCGCGAGTGGCCGAATAGAATCGTCATGGATCCGGTCACGAAGCAGCGCATCGATGCGATGTGGAAGGATCTGGGAATTGATCTGGACGGTAAGGGACGGTAAATGACGGTACGAGACGGTAATGTCCCGCGCGAGGGACAGACGTTTGCGGGCGAATCGCTTCTGGTCCGGTACGTCAACTTTGTGAAACTCCCGCATACCGTCTTCGCTCTGCCGTTCGCGCTGTTGGGCGTCGTGGTCGCGTCATACAAGCAGCCGGTGACGTGGCGCGTGGCGAGCCTGGTGGTGGTGGCGTTCACCGCCGCCCGCTTCGTCGCGATGGCGTTCAATCGGATCGCCGATCGTCGGCTCGATTCGAGAAACCCGCGCACCCAGAGCCGGGAGCTGCCCACGGGCCGGCTGACCGTCAGCCAGGCATGGGCGTCGGTAATCGCGGCGATGGTGATTTTCCTGTGGGCGGCCTGGGCCTTGAACCCGCTCTGCGCCGCGCTCGCGCCGCTGGCGCTCATCTGGATCGCGACCTACAGCTACACGAAGCGATTCACCGACTGGACCCATCTGTGGCTTGGCGGCGCACTCGCGATCGCGCCCGTGGGCGGCTACATCGCGATCACGGGCGCGTGGAGCGATCCGTGGTGGTTGTTGCTGGTCATCGCGCTCGCGGTGGCCTGCTGGGTGGCGGGGTTCGACATTTTTTATGCGCTGCAGGACGAGACGTTCGATCGTGCGGCGCAGCTGCGGTCGCTGGTCGTGCGCCTGGGGCAGGGGTGGGCGATCATCGTGGCGAAGCTGCTGCACGGGGCGGCGATCGCCGCGCTGATCGTGTTCGGCATGAGTGCCGGTCTGGGGCTGCCCTACTTCGTCGGTGTGGCCATTGGGGTTGCCGTGATCGGCTGGGAGCACCGCCTGGTGAAGCCCGGTGACCTGTCCAAGCTCAATGCGGCGTTCTTCACGGCCAATGGGGTCGTCAGTATTGTCGTGTTTCTGGGTGCTCTGATAGACCGGATTCTATGAAAAGGGGGAAGGGGGACGAGGGACGGGGGAAGGGTGCACCGAAACCTGAACGTCCGGTCATACCCTTCCCCCGTCCCCCGTCCCACCTCCCCAAAAGTCCGCTTCGCCATCCCAAACGCTCCCCGACGCCGAATCGCCGCGGACGCTAGGGAGTCCTACTCGCCGGGGCGTTGAGCCGCGCCGCAGCAGCGCGCGCCTCCTCGACAAGATGTCGATGCGGCGCAACCGGTGAATCGTAGCGATCGAGGAAACGCGTATACGCCGCGCGAGCGGCAGCAAGGTTGTGACGTCGTTCTTCAAGGCGTCCGCGTTCGAACAGGGCAAGGCCGGCAAGCACTCGCCGGGACTGACGATAACCATCCAGTGCCCAGATGCCGTCAAACCACATCAACGCCTTCGAGGCGCCAGCGGTGTCCCCTGGCGCGATGAGCCATCTCGCGGCGGCGAGTCGGCTGATGGCGATGACGTAGGGATGAGCGGCATAGGCCGGCGCGAGCACATCCGGGTCTTCCCAATTCAAGGTGGCGAGCTGGCGCGCTGCCTCATCGCGTGAGCCGGCGAGCTCGAGGTCGAGCGCCGCCAGGGACCGGTCGAGTACCGGAGTCGGCAGCGTATCAGTTTGGGCCAGGCGTGCGCGCGCCGCCGCGATCGCGGAGCGATCCCGTTCGGCCGACGCCAGAATACCGTCGAGCCAGGCCAATTCCGCCTGCAGAGCGTTACCGGTGACGGTGCGAGCTGCCGCGGCGCGACGTTGCCGCGCAGCTGCCGGTGGCAGCGCGCCGACCCATGCGCCGATGACCGAAAGGCGATAGCCATCGAGCGGCGCGCGTGGAGACGCCACCGCCACTGCGGAGTGCCAACTCCCACGGCTCGCCCACGCATCGGCGAGCAGGTGCTCGTGGACCGCCGCGAGATCAGACCGCGGCTGCGATCGGAGGACTCGGCGGCTCAGCTCGACCTGCACGCGCGGTATATCGACGCCGCCGCCGACCCGAACGCGCGCGCGGTGGATGAGATCACCCGCCACGCTGTCAAGCAGCGCCCTGTCGAGCGAGCCTCCGCGCGCAGACTGCAGCTCCAAGCGATAGACTCTCGTGATGTCGAATCCGAGCTCGGTGGTAACGGCGTGCGGATAGTCGAGTCGCTCCAGCGCGACCAGGGCGCGTGCGGCTGCCGCCGTGTCGCGCGAGAGCGCGACCCAGAGTAGGTGCTCCCACGCAGGGATGAAATCGGGATTCAGCGCGACCGTGCGCTCGAGCGCGGCTTGCGCTTCCGCTTCGGGATGATCGTAGACCGGCCCGGCATGGAACAGCCAGTCGCCGTACTGCATCCAACCAGGCCAGTAATCGGGGAAGCGCTCGGTGGCCTCGCGCGCGCGCGAGAGGGCGAGCGCGATCGTATCGGTCAGCCACGATTCGAACACCAGCCGGTCGCGCTCGGGCAATGCCGCCCGATGGGCCTTGATCGCGTCGATGATGTGGCTGTCGTCCAGGTTGAGATACCATTCGCGCGCGTATGCAAAACGCCAATACGCGAGCCAGAAGGTCGAATCCGCTTTCATAGCGCGATCGTACGACTGCGCCGCCTCCTGCCACCGGCCCTCGAGCAGCGCGTGCTCGCCTGCGAGAAATGCCTGCAGGGCAGGGAGCGAGCGCGTGGTGACGCTCGCCAGCGTGGGGACGACCGGAGTGGTGGTGCGCCAGATCTCACGGAGGAGCGCCGCCGCCAGCGAGTCTGTGAGCGACGCAAGATTGTGCGGGTCAGCGATCAAGGAGGCCCGGGTCACCGGAGTTCCATCATCGGTGCGGAACAGTCCCACGTCGAGCCGCACCTTCGGCCCATCCCACGCGATGACACCATGGACGACGCCGGCGGCGCCGAGCAGTCCAGCGAGTTGGATGCCCGGTTGCAGCGCCAGCGTTCCGGCACCGCGGGTCTGCGCCAGCACCGTGAGCGCGTCGACGGTATGCATGTGCCGCACGCCGTCGAGATCGGAACTCAGGGTCACGACGATGTCGCGGCCGATTCGTGCGAGCGCCGTATCGTGCGTCGTCGGTACGAGCGGCAGGACAGCAATACGCGAGGTCGGGTCGGCGCGGTCGTGGCGACTCGCCAACACGGTTGCCACGCCGCTGATCACGGCGAGGAGCGCCACGCCGGCAATTATCGTGCGGCGCCGGCGCTCTGGTCCCGCGAGCGCGCCGGCAAGCGGCAGTGCCGCCGCGAATTGGGCCGCATCAGGGAAGCGATCACTCCGCGCTTTCGCCAACGAGCGCTGCACCACGCGTTCAACGGCTTCCGTGGCATCCGGCCGGATCTGTCTCACCGCCGGGATCGGGGCGGTGAGGTGCTCCCTCAGCAGTAGCTCGATGTCGGTAGCCGTAAATGGCGGCTGGCCCGCCAGCATTTCGTAGAGCACGCAGGCCAGGCTGTAGATGTCGGAGCGGCCATCGATGTCGCGGACGCCCGCAGCCTGCTCCGGGCTCATGTACGCCGGCGTTCCCAGCACGATGCCGGTCTCGCTGAGCTCGTCGCCTCCAGCGGCCGTCATGGCACGGGCGATCCCGAAATCGCTGACGACCGCATGCCCCGCTTCGAGCAGAATGTTCTCCGGTTTGATGTCGCGATGCACGACGCTGCGGCTGTGCGCGTAGCTCAAGGCCCCGGCGATCTGCCGCGCGATCTGGAGCGCTTCATCCACGGTGAGCCGCCCCTCCCGCCGCAAACGATCGCGGAGGGATTCGCCCTCAACGTACGGCATCACGTAGTACAGCAATCCTCCGGCCTCGCCGGAGTCGTGGAGCGGAAGGATGTGTGGGTGCGTCAGCTTGGCGGCAATCGCGATCTCTTGGAGGAAGCGCGCCGAGCCGAGGCTCAACGCCAGATCGGGATGCAGGACCTTCAGCGCGACGTTGCGATGGTGTTTCACGTCTTGCGCGAGCAGGACGATCGCCATCCCGCCCCGGCCCAGCTCGCGCTCGATGCGATAGCGTTGCGGTAGATCGTCTCCCAGGCGTCGGAGGACATCGTCCAGCGACAGCGTCGTGGCCGGACGAGGGCGGCGCAGCCGGTCGGAGATACTGTCGAGCCCGCCGCGGGCGTCGTGCGCGCGCAGCAGCGCACTCAGTTCGGCGGTCACGGCGGGATCAGGGGTCGCAGCGGCCACGAACGCTGCGCGGTGTCGCATCGGCTGCTCCAACGCCTTGGCAAAGAGCGCTTCCAGCTGCTCCAGGTGGGCGGGAGTCATGAAAGGCCGGCGCCGGCCGAGCTCAGCTCGCGGTTCAGCCAGGCGCGCGCGAACGCCCAGTCGCGCTTGACGGTGGCGGGAGACGTGTGCAGCGCCTCGGCGGTATCCTCAACGGACATCCCGGCGAAGCAGCGACACTCGACGACGCGACACAGACGGGCATTGTGCGCCTCCAGGCGCACGAGCGCGTCGTCGAGCGCGAGCAAGGCTTCTCCCTGCTCCGCCGGGGCGGCCAGTTCTTCGGCCAATGGAACACGAATCGCGTGGCCGCCGCGCTTGTCCCGGTGTCTGGCGCGCGCGTAATCGATGAGGATGCGTCGCATCAAACGCGCGGCCACCGCAAAGAAGTGTACGCGGTCCTTCCACTGAATCTGGTCGATCCCCGCCAGCCGCAGGTAGGTCTCGTGGACGAGCGCCGTGGTGTTGAGAGTGTGGCCGTCCTGCTCGTGGTACAGCTGCACGTGGGCCATGCGGTGCAACTCGTCGTACACGACGGGCATGAGACGATCAAGGGCTTCGGGCCGGCCGGCGGCCAGCTCGTGCAGGAGCTGGGAGATGTTCAGTCCTTCAAGGCCCATGGGGGGTCGGGACGAAGGTACGGCGTGGCGGTCGAGGGGGCAAACGCTGAACGGACTCTTGAGCCACAGGCGGAGCTGAGCCGTCGGGCATGCAAATAGCGCCTACCGATAGGAGGGATTTCTTGCGGACCCGTCTCGGAGGTGTCCCCATGTTGAAGATGAGCCCTGAGATGGCGGTCGGACAGCGGCGACGCCGCTTCTTGCTCGGTCTCGCTGCCTGTTGGGCTATCCTGTTCCTGATGAATTGCGGGCGCGATCTGCCCATGTCGCCGCAACCGGAGGTCGGGGGATCCGCAAGCGCCAAGGCGGTCGAAACCGTCGCGATCGTCTCAGGGGACGCGCAGACGGGTGTGGTCAATACCCTGCTCCCCGCTCGGCTCGTTGTTCGGGTTACCAAGAACGGGCAGCGCGTCAGGAACGAAACGGTGGCCTTCGCGGTCACGACCGGCGGGGGCACACTGAGCGCCACCACGGCGACGACCGATATGCAAGGGAACGCCAGCGTCGCGCTGACACTCGGCAAGGTCGCTGGCGCTGTGGCAGTGACGGCAACCATCCCCGGACCCGCGAGCGTGGTATTCCACGAGACCGCCACGCCCGGCGCCGCCGCGAAACTCAACAAGATCTCGGGCGACGCGCAAACCGGCGTCGCAGGCACTCAGCTCGCGCAACCACTCGTCGTGGAACTGCGCGACGCCTTCGACAACCTCATCGCCGGTGCCACGGTCACGTTCACGGTGCTCACAGGGGGGGGCAGCATTCCCGCGCCGCCGGTCACGGACGCCGACGGACGCATCAGCGCCAGGTGGACTTTGGGGAACGGCGCCGGACCCAACACGGCGAACGCCACGATTGGCGCTGTGACACCGGCCGCATTCTCGGCCACCGGGAACGCCGGCGCCGCGGCGAAGTTCACAATCAAGACCGGCGACGGCCAGACGGGCACCGTCGCGACGCTGCTGCCGATTCCGCTCGCCGTGCTCGTGGCGGATGCACACGACAATCCGGTGGCGGGCGTGCAGGTCACGTTCGACGGCACTCCCAAGCCGAGCCCGACGAACGTGACCACGGGGAGCGACGGGGTCGCGCAAACGACGTACACGCTCGGCACCAAGGCAGGCCCACTGACCGTCACCGCATCCGCACCTGGCCTCACCACGCTCAGCTTCACCGAGACGGCGACCGCCGGACCGGCGTCGATCATCACGATCGTGAGCGGCAATGGCCAGAGTGCCGTCGCCGGGCAAGCGGTTCCGTTGCCACTCGTCGTCGGGATCACGGACGCGTACGGCAACATTCCGGCGCCCACGCAGGTGACCTACCAGGTAATCGCCGGTGGCGGCAGCACGAGCGCGCCGAGCGTACTCAGTGACGCAGCGGGTCATGCGCAAGTGACGTGGATGCTCGGCTCCGTAGGCGAGGCCAATACCGTCAACGCGTCGATCGTCGGCGCGTCGCCGGTCACGTTTACTGCCACCGCCACGACGCCGTACGTCGTGGTGATCGTGAGCGGTGACGGGCAGAGCGCTGTGGTTGGACATCCCCTTGCGTTGCCGCTCGTCGTCCGCGTGCAGTTCCCCGACGAGAAGACGGTGCCCGGAGCACCGATCGTTGGCGCCGCTGTGGCGTTTTCCGTGGTGGACGGCGGCGGGACATTGACGACGCTGAACGCCGTAACCGGCAGCGACGGAACCGCGTCAACCGCCCTCACTGTCGGCGCGTCAGCCGGATTCAACCATGTGAGCGCGACGGCGACCGGCGCGTCGACAGCCGTGCTGTTCACGGCGTCCGGCGTGGTACCGGGTCCCACCACCGTCGTGAAGGTCTCCGGCGACGGCCAGAGTGGTCCGTGGGGTACGACCCTCACCGACCCGGTCGTCGTGAAAGTCGTGGATGGCAACGGCAACGGCTTCCCAGGCGCAACGGTCACGTTCGCGCCCCAGCCGTTCTTGGGCATCGTGACGGGCGTGCCCGTGGACGTCGTGACCGACGCGAATGGCGTGGCGCAATTCGCGTGGCGGCTCGCCGAGCTACCTGTGGATCTCCAGCTGCGCGTAAGCTCGGGCGTGCTCGCCCCGCTGACCTTCACCGCACACGCGGTGCCGCTCTTCGCAGCCTTCGCCGGCGACAATCAGACGGCAGGCGTGGGTCAGCCCATCAGCGTCAGCGTTCGGCTGCAGCACGGCGACGGCTCCGCGATTCAGGGCGTGCCCATCACTTTCGACGTGACGATCGGTGGCGGATCGATCTCGAATACAGTCGCCACGAACAGCAGCGGCGTAGCGACGGCGACGTGGACGCTCGGCGTCAATCCTGGGCCGCAGCAGGCCCGCGCGCGGCTGTGCCAGGGGATTTGCGCGACGTACGTCGTGTTCTTCAACGCGACGGCGCTCGCGGCGGGCGCGCCGACGACGCTCGCGATCGAGAGCGGCAACCAGCAGTTCGGCGGCGTCGGGCTGCCCTTGCAGAACGACCTCGTCGTGCGCGCGACCGACGCGAACGGCATCGGCGTGGGCGACGTTTCGGTCGCCTTCGCGGTGACCCAGGGCGGCGGCTCGCTGTCGAGTCCATCCGTCGTGACCGACGCGTCCGGCCGGGCGCGCGTGTCGCTCACGCTTGGCGGGTCGACGGGAACCAATACGGTCACGGCGGCGGCTAGTGGGCTTAATCCGGTCACGTTTACCGAGACGGCGCTAGCGGCGTCCACGATGATCGCGCTATCGGGCGACGGAGCCGTAGGCGTTGCGGGCACGCGGTTGCGTCAGCCGCTCGTCGTGCAACTCTCCAACGGACGCGACGTCGTACCCGGCGAGACGGTGGAGTTCTCGGTGCTGTCCGGCGGGGCGACGCTCGACGCCACAACCGTAGTGACAGATGCAGCTGGTGATGCATCCACGACACTCACCCTGGGCGCGCCTGGACCGATCGTCGTGCGCGCGGCGTACGCCGGCACGTTTGCGGTACAGGATTTCAGCATCACCTCCGTTGCGGCGGGACCGTACGGCCTGCAACTCGTCACCGGCGGCGGGCTCGGAATCGTCAGCACGCCGTCTCCGGTGGGAGTTCGGGTGACGGATGCGAACGGCGACGGTGTCGCCGGTGCGACGGTGCAGTTCAACGTGACAACGGGGGGCGGCTCGTTCTCGCCAACGAGCGCACAGACGGATGAAACGGGCCTGGCCGGCTCAGATTGGACGCTCGGCCCGACACCCGGATTCCAGACGGCGGCGATGTCGGTACCCGGCACGGCGCTCTCGACCAAGGTCACCATCGGGGCGTCGCCGCGGCTCGAGATCACCTTCGGCGACGGACAGGTCGGCACTCCCGGCCAGCCCGCGCCCGTTCCGCTGGTGGTGACGGCACGCGACGGCAACGGCGCGCCGGCTGCCGGCATGCCCGTGCTGTTCGCCGTGCTCACGGGTGGCGGATCCGTCACGCCCAGCGGGTTCACGACCACAAACGTCAATGGACAAACCGGTCGCACGTTTACGCTTGGACCGAACCTCGTTGAGAACACGATTCGTGCCACATCGGGCGCATCGAGTGTGACGTTCACCGTCACCGGTGTCACGGCCGGACCAGCAGCGTCGCTCAGTATCGTGTCGGGCGACGGACAGCGGAGCGCGACGAACGCCCCGCTGCCGGACCCCCTCGTCGTGCTGGTGCACGACGCCAACGGGCTCGCGGTCGCCAACGTAACGGTGGACTTCAGCGTCGCGAGCGGCGGCGGCTCGATAACCGCCAGTGCCCTGACCGATGCCGCGGGGCACGCGAGCGCGACTTGGACGTTAGGGACGGCGGGTCCGAATACCGCCCGCGCATCGATCGGCGGAGTCACGCCCGTGGATTTCACCGCGAACGCGGTAGCCCCCGCCTCGCTCATGATCGTCGGCGGAGATGGACAGCGGGGGGAGGTGGGCACGTCGCTCGGCCAGCTGCAGGTGACCGTGCTCGACGCTGCCGGGGCGGAGCTGCCGGGTGCGCTGGTACGCTTTACGGCGCTCACCGCCGGCGGCTCGATCGCGCCGGCAAGCGTGGTCGCCGACCGGAACGGCTTGGCGGGCGCGAGTCCGACCCTCGGCACAGTCGCCGGCACGTACACCTATCGCGCCGAGGTCTCGGGAATCCCGGCGGTGCTGTTCAGTCTTGAGGCGAGCCCAGGCCAGGCCACCGTGATCAGTATCGTGTCCGGGGATGGTCAGTCTGGCCAGGTCGCAACGCAGCTCGCGGATCCGCTGATCGCACGCATCACCGACCAGTATGGGAACGTCAAGCCTGGTGTCACCGTCTCGTTCGGCCTGCCGGTCGACGCGGAGCTCCTGTTTGCGAGTCCGACAGCGGGCGGCGACGGCCTGGTGAGCGCGGGCGTACGCCTCGGTTTTACCGCGGGCCAGCAGATCTTCACGTTCTCAGCGGGCAACGCGCAGGCACACTTCACCGAGAATGCGGTTGCGGCTGCGCCGGCGAACATCGCGACGTATTCCGGAGACCACCAGTCCGGGACGGTCGGGACGACGCTCGCAGCGCCACTCGTCGTGCGCGTCACCGACATATATGGAAACGCGGCGCCTGGCGCGAGCGTGGCCTTTGCGTCCGCAGACCCCTCGGGCGCCGTGTCGCCGGGCAGCAGCGTATCGGACGCCGCCGGTTTGGCGTACGCGTCGGCAACGCTCGGCACCAGAGCCGTGCTGTATTTCTATGACGCGACGTTCAATGGACAGACCGTACAGTTCTCGGCGACCGCGACCGCAGGTAGCGCGGTGGCCGTCCGCGTCGTGTCGGGGGATGGCCAGGCCGGCACGGTGGGAACGCAGCTCCCACAGCCGCTCCGCGCGCAGGCGGTGGACGCGTACGGGAATGGCGTTCCAAGGATCACCGTCATGTTCACCGGGCCGCCCACGACGGTGTTCGCGCCGGCGATGGTCGAGTCGGACGGCGGCGGATACGTGCACACGGTCGTCCAGTTGCCGGACACGGCGGGGCCGCTGCAGATCGATGCGTCGGCGACCGACGTGACGTCCGCGAGGTTCAACGTGCTCGCGACACCGGATGCGCCGTTTCAGTTGAGGATCGTGTCCGGGAACAATCAGACCGGGCAGGTGAGCAAGCCGCTCGCGGATCCGCTCGTTGCGCGCGTCGTCGATCGGTTCGGCAACGGGATCCGTGGGGCAGTGGTGAGCTTCCAATCACTGAGCGGCGGTGCTGTCTCGCCGCCGACTGCGATCACCGATGCGACCGGCGCCGCGCAGACGACGGGCATTCTGGGTCCGCAGTCAGGGCCTCAAGCATTCGGGGTGAGCTTCGGTGCTCTGGCGCCCGTCATCTTCTCAGCGAATGCGGTGCCATAGAGGCGCGACGTGGGAATGCGCCAAGACGCGTCGGCTACGGCGTCGGCTTATCTCCCAAGCCGGCGAGATCCAGCAGGAACGCATACTCGAACGCGACGTCGTGCCAACGCTTGTAACGCCCCGACGAGCCGCCATGTCCCGCTTCCATGTTGGTCCGCAGAATCAGGCGGTTGTTGTCGGTCTTCATCGCACGCAGGCGCGCGGTCCATTTCGCCGGCTCGAAATACTGAACCTGCGAGTCGTGCAGCCCCGCCGTGATGAGCAGGTTGGGGTACGCCTTGCGCGCCACGTTGTCGTAGGGCGAATACGACAACATGTAGGTGTAGAACGTCGAGTCGTGGGGATCGCCCCACTCGTCGTATTCGCCTGTCGTCAGCGGGATCGTCGAGTCCATCATCGTGGTTATCACGTCCACGTACGGCACTCCGGCGATCACGCCCTTGAACAGCTCCGGCCGCATGTTGATCACCGCGCCCATGAGCAGGCCGCCGGCGCTCGCGCCGCGGGCAAAGAGGCGATCCGGCGTCGTGTAGCCGCGCCCCACCAGGTCGTCCGCCACGTCGATGAAGTCGGTAAAGGTGTTCTTCTTGTGGAGCTGCCTGCCGTTTTCGTACCACTCGCGACCCATCTCCGAGCCGCCGCGAATGTGCGCGATCGCGAATGCCACGCCGCGATCGAGCAGCGACAGCCGGTCCGATGAGAACGTCGGATCACTGCTCGATCCATACGACCCGTAGCCGGTCAACAGCAGCGGAGCGGGGCGGGCGATCCCCTTGCGATACACCAGCGACACGGGCACCCGGGCTCCGTCCCGCGCGGTCGTGTACAGGCGCTCGGTGACGTAGTTGGCGGGATCGAAGCCGCCCAGGACTTCGTCGCGCTTGAGCAGCGTCTTCTGGCGCGTGCTCATGTCGTAGTCGTAGATGGATGTCGGCGTCGTCAGCGAGGTGTAGCCGAACCGCAGCACGCGTGTATTGAACTCGCGGTTGGTGCTCACGTACGCGAGGTAGGCTTGTTCGCCGAAGTCGAGGTAGTGCTCGGCGATACCGCTCCAGGGTCGGACGCGGAGCTGCATCAGCCCGTCCTTGCGCTCGCTCAGCACCAGGTAGTCGCGGAAGATGTCGAAGTCCTCGAGCAGGACGTCGGGCCGGTGCGCGATGACCTCCTGCCAGCTGGCGATGCCCGGATTCGAGACCGGCGTCCGCATCAGGCGGAAGTTCTTGGCGTGATCGTTCGTGAGGATGTAGAAATAGTCGCCATGGTGATCGGCGAAATACTCGCGGCCACGCTCACGGGGAATGAGCACGCGGAACGGCGAATTAGGACGGTCGGCGGGAACGTAGTGGTACTCGGTCGTCATCGTCTGCCACGATTGAATCATCACGTAACGCCTGGATCGGGTCTTGAACACCGACGTGTAATAGGTCTCGTCCTTGTCCTCGTAGACGAGCTGATCGGCGGCTGCGCTCGTGCCCAGCGTGTGGCGATAGATGCGGCTCGCTCGGAGCGTCACCGAGTCTTGCTTGGTATAGAACAGCGTGCGGTTGTCTTCAGCCCACGCCATGTTGCCGGTGACGCGCGGAATGACGTCGGCCAAGTCCTGACCGGTGCGCAGATCCTTGATGCGCAGCGTCGCGATTCGCCTGCCGATCGTGTCCACCGCGTACGCCAGGAGATTCTCGCCGGAGCTGATTTGCCACCCCATCACCTGGAAGAACGGCTTGCCCTCACCGAGCGCGTTGCCGTCGATCAGGATCTCCTCCGGCGCGTCCAGAGCACCGCGCTTGCGCGCGTAGATCGGGTAGTTCTTCCCCTCCACTAAGCGCGTGTAGTAGAAATAGCCGCCCTCCCGGTAGGGAACGGACTGGTCGTTCTGGCGCACGCGTCCCTTCAACTCCTCGAACAAGCGATCCTGAAGCGCTTCGGTGTGCGCCATGACCGCCTTGGTGTACGCGTTTTCATCCTGGAGATACTTGATGACTTCCGGATTGTCGCGATCGCGCAGCCAGTAGTACTGATCGATGCGCACGGTGCCGTGCTCATCGAAGCGGTGCTCGCGCACCGCGGCCATCGGCGGCGCGAGTGCCGCTGCGGTTGCAGGAGGAGCCGCTTGCTGCTGCGCGAGGGTGACGCCGGGAACGAAGGCCGCGAGGGCCAAAACGCGAGTACGTGTGAGCATAGGCTCGAATTAACGCTATGTTTCGGGCCGTGACCACCCCCGCTCAGCCGCTCGTCCTTGCGATCACGGGCGCCTCGGGCGCGCCTTACGCGGTGCGGTTGCTCGAGAGTCTCGCGACTCACCACGTGCCGACCTGGCTGCTCGTCTCGACCCACGGATGGCGCCTGCTGGCGGAGGAGTGCGGCCTCAAGGACGACGCCGCGCTGCGAAAGGCGACGGGCGACTGGGAGTGCGTCCGGCTGTTCAATGACGCGGATCGCGGCGCGGAGCCTGCGTCGGGTTCGGTGAAAACGCTGGGGATGGTCGTGTGTCCCTGCTCGATGGGCACCCTGGCGGCGATTGCGCACGGCACCAGCCGGTCCCTGATCGAGCGGGCCGCGGACGTGACGCTCAAGGAAGGGCGCAAGCTGGTGCTGGTACCGCGGGAAACGCCGCTGTCGCTCGTACATCTGCGCAACATGACGCTCGCGGCGGAAGCGGGTGCGGTCGTGCTGCCCGCAGCTCCAGGATTCTATCAACGACCGCGGGAAATCGGCCAGCTCGTCGACTTCATCGTCCAGCGCATCGTCGATCACCTGGGTCTCGAGATCCGGCTCACTCAGCCGTGGCAGGGATGACGACCGACGTCCGCGAGCTGCTGTCGCGCGACGTCACCCCGGAGCTGTACCACGAGGTTCGCGCGCTGTGGAAGGCGCACTCGATCGCCGAGGACAAGCGCGACATCGCGGGACTGATCGCGACGCTCACGCCCGACTGCGTGTATGAAGTCGTCGGCGAAGCAGGCGCGCGGTGGGAGGGGCACGCCGGCGCCACGCGGTTCTACGTGGAGCTGCTCGGCGCCATTCCCGACATCCATTTCGATCTGCAGCAGATCGTGATCGGGCCGCAGGGCGTGTGCGAGGAGGCGAAGGTCACGGGAACGCAAAAGGGAAAATGGCTCGCGCGCGCGGCGACGGACGCGAAGGTCGAGTTCCGCGTCGTGATCTTCTTCCCGTGGGATCCGCACAAGAAGAAATTCAAAGGCGAGCGCGTATTCGTTGCAATCTGAACACCGCAAATACGGAACCGACGGTCACTCCCCCGGTGTAGCCTCCTCCCATGAGGAGGATCTGACCATGAAACGCATGCTCGCTTGCGCTACCGCCCTCACGCTGGGTGCGGCCGCGGCCCTGTCCGCACAATCCGGCATCGCGGTGAAGGGCGGCTTCTCGTACGGCAATGTGTCCAACCGCGGGATTCTGCCTGGGAATCTCGACTCACGCACCGGCTTCGCCCTGGGTCTTTCGTTCGGGGCGGGCCGCAACGTGCTCGGCTTCGGGTTCGAAGGCCTGTACGCCCAACGCGGGGTCGTCAGCAGTTCGTCACCACCCGACGAGCGCAAGCTGGACTACATCGACGTGCCGGTGTTCGTCCGTGCCCTGTTCCCCTCGCCGGGGATCGCGCCGTTCGCCTACGCCGGTCCGCAGGCGTCGTTCGAGCTGCGCTGCCGTGCCGGCAACAACGCCTGTCCAGACTCCGGCCGCCCGTACACGTCGTTCGCCGCAGTGATCGGCGGCGGCGCGCGGCTGGGCGCGCGCAGCGCGTTCACGATCGAGGGCCGCTACGTCTACGGCCTGACGGATCTGAAGCTCAGCACCGTAACGAGCTCTGAGAGTTACAAGACGCGTTCCTTTCTGATTCTCGCGGGGTGGGCGTTCTAGCGTAGGAGGTAGGGCGAGGCGAACGTTTGGTATGATCCTCCTCGCCCTCCTCCTCCAGCTGTCGGATTCGCTCACACCCAAACCCGCGCCGCCGCCGGCCGCATGGCGCAGTCTGATCGGAGCATACCTGCGCCGCCGCGATACGGTCTACGTGTACGAGGACGGGGGCGCATTGTTCGCGCGCGCGGACTCGGTGAATCTGCCGCTGACGGGCGCGGCGGACTCGGTGTTCGGGCGGTGGACACGTCTCCAACTCGGCCCCGCCGATGGCGGCCAGTTGCGGCTCCAGCCCGTCCAACCCGTCGCCGAGTTACTGCGCGTCGATCGCGCGCTGACGCCTCCGGCCGAGAGTGGCGCGTTCGTCGCGCCCGATCTGGTGGAACCGGCAGCGCTCGATCCGACGATCCGGCTCGACATTCGATACGCGACGACAAACAACTTTCTCGGTAGCGTCTTCTACTCGTCGGCCCATGCGTTCCTCCAGCGTCCCGCCGCCCTCGCGCTCGTGCGGGCTGCACGGAACGTCCGGATACTCGGCTACGGTCTCCTCATCCACGATGCCTACCGGCCGTGGTACGTGACGAAGGTCTTTTGGGACGCGACGCCGCCCGCGTCGCGCTGGCTCGTGGCAGACCCCGCAAAGGGGTCGAAGCACAATCGCGGCGCCGCGGTCGACATCACGCTGTACGACCTGGCCACCAGCGCAGCGGTCGAGATGCCGTCCACATACGACGAGGCGACACCGCGCGCCAAGGCCGACTTCCCGGGCGGTACTTCGCTGCAACGCTGGCACCGCGCGTTGCTGCGTCGCGTGCTCGAGCGGCAAGGCTTCACGGTGAATCCGAGCGAGTGGTGGCACTTCGACTTCCATGATTGGGCGCGGTACCCAATTCTCAACACGACATTTGAAGAACTCCTGCGCCGCCCCGGGGTGCAGGACACGACGCTCTACACCCACGCGGACACCCTCCGCGGCTCCGACGGCCCCGCACGCGCGTGGTGGGACGTGCAGTTCTACGACCTGCACACCCGCGTGAATCCACGGGACTCGAGCATCAGCGGCTGGAACGGCATCACCTATCGCGTGCTGCAGCCCGCGCGCGAGATGCAGATCGACCTGCAGGTGCCGCTGCAGGTGGACAGCATCATGCAGGATCGCCGCAAGCTTGCCTTTCGCCGTGATGGCAACGCGTTCTTCGTCACGCTGCCCTCGCCGCAGCGAGCCGCCACGACTCGCACGGTCACGGTGTGGTATCATGGCAAGCCGCGCGTGGGTCGGCGCCTCCCGTGGGACGGCGGCTTCACGTTCCCCATGGACAGCCTCGGCCGGCAGTGGATCGCCACCGCCAATGAGGGGCTCGGCGCCAGCGTCTGGTGGCCCAACAAGGACTATCTGGCCGACGAGCCGGACAGCCAGCGCATCGCGATCACCGTGCCCGATCCGCTGATCGACGTCTCGAATGGCCGGCTGCGCGGCACCACACACAACCGCGATGGCACCACGACGTACGAATGGTTCGTGACGAGCCCCATCAACAACTATGACGTCACGATCAATGCAGGTCAGTACACACACTTCAGCGACACCCTGGACGGCGAAGCGGGACGCCTGACGCTCGACTTCTGGCCGCTCGACTACCACGCCGACACCGCCCGCCGCCAGTTCCAACAGGTCGTCCCGCTGCTGCGCTGTTTCGAGCATTGGTTCGGACCCTACCCCTGGTATGCCGACGGCTACAAGCTGGTGGAGACGCCGCACCTCGGCATGGAGCATCAGAGCGCCGTCGCCTACGGCAACCACTACCTCAACGGCTATCTCGGCCGCGACCTGTCGCGCACGGGCCTCGGCCTGCAGTGGGATTTCATCATCGTTCACGAGAGCGCGCACGAGTGGTTCGGCAACAACATCTCGGCACAGGACCACGCCGACATGTGGGTGCACGAGAGCTTCGCCAACTACGCCGAGGGGATTTACACCGAGTGCCGTATGGGGAAGAGCGCGGGCGCGGCGTACATGATCGGTGCGCGCGCCGGCGTGCGGAACGACCGGCCCGTCGTCCCAGCCTTTGGAGTGAACGCGCAAGGCTCGGGCGACATGTATCCCAAGGGTGGGAACATGTTGCACACGATTCGCGCGATCATCGACGACGACGCGAAGTGGCGTGATATCCTGCGCGGCCTGAACAAGACGTTCTATCATCAGACGGTCACCGGCAGACAGGTCCAAGACTACATCAGCCGCGGGGCCGGGATCGATCTCAGCAAGGTATTCGCGCAATACCTCACCACGACCAAGATCCCCGCGTTCGAATACCGGGTACAGGGCACCACGCTGTCGTATCGCTGGGCGAACGTCGTGCCGGGGTTCGATATGCCGGTGCGCGTGAATATTGCCGGGCTGGGCACCAGACTACTGCGTCCCACGGAGGCGTGGCAGACGCTCGACGCGTCGCCCCGGGGAGGGGAGCTGAGCGTCGACGAGAACTTTTATGTGACGGCGTCGCAGGCCCCGTGAGACTTGGCGTCATCTCGGATACGCACGGCATGCTGCGGCCGCGCGTGTTCGAGGTATTTCGCGAAGTCGACCACATCCTCCATGGGGGAGACGTCGGACCCCCGGACCTCCTCATCGAGCTGCGCGCGCTCGCCCCGGTAACCGCGGTTTACGGAAACGCGGACGGATTCGAGTTGCGCGCCACGCTTCCACAAGTTGCCGACATCGAGCTGGATGGGTTCCCGATCGTCGTCACGCATGGAGACCAGTTCGGCACCCCCAATCCCGCCAAGCTACACGAGGCGTTCCCCCACGCCGAAATCATCATTTTTGGGCATAGCCATCGGCCGTTGCTCGAGCTGGTGGACAAGACGGTGACCGTGATGAATCCCGGCGGGGCGGGGGCGCCGCGCTTCGGGATTCCGCCGAGTGTGGGGATTCTCGAGCTCGAGCCGGGAATTCCGCCGCGCGGGAGGATTGTCGTGCTGGATTGATCGTGAATCCTCCCCTTGCCTGGCTGCGTACGTCTTTTTACCTTGCTCGAGCAACCCCCAAACAAGGCCACGGACTGAAATGATTCGTCAATCCACCGTCACGCCAATGCTGCGCCGCCTCTGGGCGGGGCCGGGCATGCTCTGCCGGTTCGCGCCGATTGTCGACGCGCGTGGGCGTATTGCGTCCGGCATCGCCGGCGCCGGTGGTGGTGGAGGAGCACCCTAGAAGTCGATCGGATCGAGCTCGCGCCGTGATCCGGCCTTCCGGGTGCTTCATGGGACCTGGGGGGCCGTTCTGTTACGCATCACTCGAGGATCACGGACATGAGCACGTTGCACCATCTCGACGATCACATCATCGCGCGGTATACCGCCCAACCGACCCGGCTCCCAGCCGAGCTGCGGCGGCAGATCGAGCACGCCTGGCATGGCGCGCCGGTCCAGCTGTACGCGCTGGCCGATCTCGACCAGGGGTTGCGGCTCGCTGAGGCGTGGTTGGCCCTGGGTCCGCGGCACGTCGCCGTGGCGAATCGGGCGACCGAGGGCTGGGACCTGCGGGTCATCGATCGCGCGCAGATCCAGGCAATCCGGGAGACACCGGGACTGTCCGCGAACACGCTGACGCTGCTCGGCGCGCCCGGCGAGCCAGCTCTGGCGCTGCTGCGCTACACGCACCGGCAGCGGCGGGCGTTCGAGAACATCCGGTTCGTGCTCGAGGAGCAGCTCGCCGGCCACATCCGGCACCTCGCGGACGTGGACGCGGATCGGCTCTACGCCGAGAGCGTGGCCCGGCCGATCCGGGACGCACAGGCGCTCGTGGCGGGGCGCCAGACCGCGGTCATCCGCCGGCTACTCGGCTACCTCAAGCCTTATCGCCGGCAGCTCGCGCTGGGGATGGCGGCCGCAACCGTGATCACGCTGGTCAGCCTGGTGCCGCCGTATCTCGCGGGTCACCTGATCGATCGCGTGGTGCGCCCAGCGCAGGCGGGGACGTTATCGCTCGCTCGCGCAGCCACGATCGCATGGCTGGCGGTGGCGGCGATGGCGCTCGTCTACCTCGTGCGCCAGCCGGCGGTGCACATCCGGTTGCGCCTGATGTCGATCATCGGCGAGTGGGTCGCCCGCGACCTGCGTGCCGAGCTGTACGAGCACATCCAGCGGTTGTCGCTGGCGTTCTTCTCGCGCAAGCGCACGGGCAGCCTGATCACACGCGTCTCCGCCGATACCGACCGGCTATGGGATTTCCTGGCGTTCGGCGTCGTGGACGTGTCGCTGTCGCTCGTGATGCTGGTGGGGCTGGGGACCGTGCTGCTGACGCTCGACTGGCGGCTGGGTCTCGTGATGACGCTGCCGGTGCCGGTGTTCTGCTGGCTGATCTATCGGCACAGCGAAGAGATCACGCGGCTGTTCATCCGGGCGTGGCGTAAGTGGTCGCGGGTGACGGACGTGTTGTCGGACACGATTCCCGGCATCCGCGTGGTCAAGGCGTTTAACCAGGAGCAGCGGGAGATCGGGCGCTTTGGTGAGCGCAACGAGGACGTGACCGCGGAGTTCAACCGCATTCACGCGTCGTGGACCAAGTTTTGGCCGCTGCTGATGCTCGGTGTGCACGCGATGACGGTCGCGGTGTGGGTGTTTGCGGTGCCTCGCCTGCTCGGAAATGGGGCACAGCTGCCGGTGGGGACGTTCGTTTCGTTCCTGCTGTACACCACGATGTTCGCGGCGCCGATCGAAGTGATCGGGCAGATGGCGCGGACGATCAACCGGGCGACGACGTCGGCGCATCGCGTGTTCGAGGTGCTCGATACCGAGCCCGAGATTCGTGACGTGCCGGAGCCCGTGCGGCTGGAGCCGGTGAACGGCCGGGTGACGTTCGAGCACGTGACGTTCGGGTACGACGGTGTCCGGCAGGTGCTACGCGGCGTGAGCTTCGACGCCGCGCCCGGCGAGCTGATCGGGCTCGTCGGCCCGTCGGGCGGCGGCAAGACCACGATCGTGAACCTGATCGCGCGCTTCTACGACGTGACCGGGGGAACGATTCGAGTCGACGGGATCGATATCCGGCGGCTCGATACGGGGCACTACCGCCGGCAGATCGGGATGGTGCTCCAGGATCCGTACCTGTTTCACGGGACGGTGCTGGAGAACATCCGCTATGGGTTGCCGCAGGCGCCGCTGAGCCAGGTGGTCGCGGCGGCGCAGGCGGCTAATGCCCACGACTTCATCACCAAGCTGCAGCACGGCTACGACACGGTGGTGGGGGAGCGGGGGCACACGCTGTCGGGCGGGGAGCGCCAGCGCGTCTCGATCGCGCGCGCGATTCTGCACGATCCGCGGATCCTCATTCTGGACGAGGCGACGAGCAGTGTGGATACGGAGACGGAGCGGGAGATCCAGCAGGCGCTCGAGCGACTGGTGGCGGGACGCACCGTATTCGCCATTGCGCACCGGCTGTCGACGCTGCGCAAGGCGTCGCGGTTGTTCGTGATCGAGGACGGCCGGCTGGTCGAGCACGGCACCCATGCCGAGCTGCTCGCGAAAACAGATGGGATGTACCGGCGCTTGTACGAGCTGCAGCTGCAGCTCCAATAGAAAGGAGGCCGTATGACGCTGGTCGTGGCGGAGAAAATGCAGGGTTTGGTTTTGGAATGGCGAGATGATGGTTCGTTGTGGGCAGTGCGAGACGACGGCGAGCGGGCAGTTTCCGTGCGGCGCTGCTTCCCGTGGACGGAGCCCGCGCGGCACCTGTCGCTGCGTGATGCCGACGAGGAGGAGTTCGCCTTCGTCCGGGATCCGGCCGAGCTCGACGCGCGCTCCCGCGCGGCGCTGGAGATGGCGCTCGCGGTGGCGGGGTTCGTATTCGAAGTGACGCAGGTGCTCGAGATCGAGGAGGAAGTCGAGATTCGTCGCTGGCGGGTGGAGACTCGCCAGGGCCCGCGCACGTTCCAGACGAGGCTCGACGACTGGCCGCGCACGTTGCCGCACGGCGGTCTGCTGATTCGAGATCTCGCGGGAGACTTGTATCACCTGGCGGCGCCGGAGCAGATGGACCGGCGGAGCCGGGAGCTGCTGTGGGCGTTCGTGGACTGAGGAAGGTTGGACTGTTGGAAGGTTGGAAGGAAACACCTTCCAACCTTCCAACCTTCCAACCTTCTAACCTTCTAACCTTCCAACCTTCTAACCTTCCAACCTACCGTTGGCATTTCCTACAAAACGTCGTCTGCCGCAAATCGATCTTGTGTGTCTTAATCAGCTTCCTGCCGCACCGCACGCATTTTTCCCCACCGCGACCGTACACGCGCAGCTCGAATTGGAACCGGCCGCGCTCCCCGGTGCCCGTGCGATAGTCGCGGAGCGTCGTGCCCGACGACTCGAGCGCTCGTTGCAGCACATCGACGATGGCGGCATGTAATCGGGCGAATTCTTCGAGCGACAGCTTGTTCGTGGGCTTGGAGGGATCGAGCCGCGCGCCGAACAACGCTTCATTGGCATAGATGTTTCCGACACCCGCCAAGCGGCGCTGATCCATGATTGCTTTCTTCACAGCCGTTCTGGTTCCCTTCAGCCGATCGGCGAACACGAACGGGCTGAACGTCTCATCAAGTGGCTCCGGTCCAATGCGAGCGCTATACGCTATCCAGCCCTCCTCGTCCAGCAACCAGATTGTGCCGAGGCGCCGGACGTCGCGATACACGAACAGACGCCCGTCACTCAGCGTGCAGATCAACACGGCGTATTTCAGCTCGGCGCGCGTGAGGGGATGGTCATGAATCAAGAACGACCCGGTCATGCGCGGCTGGATGATCACGCGATGACCGCTCGACAGCCGGAACACGGCGTGCTTGGCCCGGCGATAGACCTGCTCGATGGTGTTGTCCGTCAGCGTCTGGACGAGGCGGGACTTACTGATCTGCCGCAGCCCGTCGGTTTTTCGAAGCTGCACCTGCGCGATGCGGAACCCCTCGAGGCCGGGGGCGATGTCCCGCACCATCGTCTCGACTTCAGGCAGCTCCGGCACGCTGGATCTCTCTCCAGGCGACGTCGCGCCGCCAGGTCTTGCCTTCGAACGCAATCCGCTCGGCAGCCGCGCGGCTCGCGCTCGCCGCCCGCGCCACCGTCGCGCCGAGACCGGTCACACTCAGCACACGGCCACCGGCGGTACGCAATCTTCCCTCGTGGTCCCGGGACGTGCCCGCGTGGAAGACGATTACGTCATCCCCGAGCTCCGCCGCGTCTGGGAGCCTGATCGCCACGCCCTTTTCCGGATTGTCGGGATACCCGCGCGCGGCCAGCACCGTGGTGACCGCAGCCCGCTCGGTGATCAACACCTGCTGGGTGGGCAACGGATTCCAGCGTCGCTGCGCGATCGCGATGAGATGCTCGGTGAATCCGGGCAGCAGCGCGGGCAGCAGCGCCTGCGTCTCCGGATCGCCGAAGCGCGCATTGAACTCGAGGACCGACGGCGTACCGTCGGGCAGAATCATCAAACCGGCATAGAGCACGCCTTCGTAGGGCGACCCCTGTGCCGCAACCTCGCGCAGCACCGGCTCGAAGACTTCGGCCCGTACCTGCGCGAGCAATGGCTCCGTGGCGATCCCGACGGGACAGTACGCACCCATGCCGCCGGTGTTCGGCCCGGTGTCGCCCTCGCCGAGCCGCTTGTGATCCTGCGCGGGCGGCAGCATCACGATGCGCTCGCCGTCGGTCAGTGCGAGCACCGATAACTCCTCGCCCTCCAGAAACTCCTCGACGAGAACCTCTCTGCCGGCGTCACCCAAAGAACCATCGAGCATGGCACGCACCACGTGGGCGGCCTCGCTGCGGGTCTGGCACACGACGGCACCTTTCCCCGCCGCGAGTCCCGATGCCTTCACGACGAGCGGCTCGGCGTGATCTCCGATGTACTCCAGGGCAGGGCCCATTCCCACGAACGTGGCACTGGCCGCGGTGCGGACGCCGGCGCGCCGCATGACTTCTTTTGCATACGCCTTCGACGACTCGAGGCGCGCGGCGGCGGCCGTCGGGCCGAACACGGCGCGCCCCCCGTCGCGCAGGCGATCCACCAGGCCCGCGGCGAGCGGGGCTTCGGGACCCACGATCGTGATGTCGATGTCGTGTTGCTGGACCGCCGCGCCCAGATCATCGATCGCGGTGGCGGAGATGGGGAGGTTGCTCGCGAGGGTCGCGGTACCGGGATTCCCGGGAGCGGCAAAAACGACGGTGTCGGAGGCGTCGCGCCGCAGCGCCCAGCAGAGGGCGTGCTCGCGGCCGCCGCCTCCGACGACCAATACTCTCACTTCTTCTTGAATGCGTCCGAAAACGCCTGAGCGGCTCGCTTGGCGGAGTCCACCACGTCGTTCACGACGGCTTTCGCTTCCTTCATATAGTGATCACGCGCCTCATCGATGTCCTTGTCGATCGGCCGGTTCTCGGCGTCCGGGCCGCGGCGGGTGTACTCGCCGTTCAGAATGCGCTCGTAGTGGCCGGCTTCGATCCAGCGTTGCAGCTCGGCGGCGCGCAACGTGTTGAACGGATGCGTGCGCTCGAGCGTGTTCAGAATCTGGAAAATACGGTCGAGCGCGCCGCCCGCCTCCTCGTATTCCTTGGCCTGGATCAGGAATTCGTTGAGGTCCATCTGCTTCATGTCGCCGCCGCCGGCCATCTTCAGGTACATGCGCATGGCGGCGTGAGGATCCTGGGTGGACAGGAGTCCCGCGCGATCGGACGAGAGCTCGCTTTTGCGGAACCACTCGAGCAGCGCGATCCGGATCGGCAGCAGCGCGATGCCCGCCAGGAACGGCAGGGTGGCGAAACTGAAGTTGAGGATCAGGATCAGGATCGTGACATAGAGCGCGTGCCCGCTCATCACATGGCCCAGCTCGTGGCCCAGGAGCGTCCGCATTTCGTCGTCATCGAGCAGCTTGAGCGCACCGGAGTTGATGACGATGAACGGCCGGTCCATCCCGTAGGCGCCGGCGTTGACGAACGGCGTCTGGGAAACGAACAGCTCGGGCCGGGGATCCCAGTCCATCGTCGTCAGCACGTCGGTGTACAGCTCGTTGAGGCGCGGGAACTGCTTCGGCCCGACGCGCACGGCGTCTGCCTGGAACAGCAGGCGGATGCCGCGCTCGCCGATGAATCCGTAGATCTTCTTCACCACGAGGTCGAACCCGGGAACCGAGCGCAGCGACTGCAGCGCCGCGCGATCCGCCGGATGCTCCCACGAGACGGAAGCGATCTGAGTCAAGACTTTCCGCGGACGCGCCGCGGGAAGGTTGTTCGTTGGCTGTGTCATGCCTATCTCCTGATTGGATTCCCACCCGTACGGCGTGCAGAATCCCGTGTTTCGCGTGGGGGCGCAGCATGCTGCGCCCGTACGTCAATCATCCGCCAATGCCTGATCCAAGTCCCCGATCAAATCCTCCACATCCTCGATCCCGACGGACAGCCGAACCAGGCTGTCGGTCAGCCCCATGCGGCGCCGCAGTTCGGGCGGCACGCTGGCGTGGGTCATGGACGCCGGATGCCCGATGAGGCTCTCGACCCCTCCCAGCGACTCGGCCAGTGCGAAGATCCTGGTTCGCTCGACGAAGCGACGGGCGAACGCGGTATCGCCCAGCTCGATGCTGATCATCCCCCCGAATCCCTTCATCTGACGGGACGCGAGCTCGTGCTGCGGATGTGACCGCAGGCCGGGATAGTATGTGCGCTGCACCCGTGGATGCTGCTCCAGCCACTCGGCGACCCGGCGGCCGTTGGCATCGTGCTGGCGCATGCGCAGCGCCAGCGTCTTGGTGCCGCGCAGCGCCAGCCAGCAGTCGAACGGCCCCGGCACCGCACCGGACGAGTTCTGAATGAAGCCGAGGCGCTCCGCGAGGTCGTCGCGGGTCGTCACCAGCATCCCGCCGACCATGTCGGAGTGGCCGTTCAAGTACTTGGTGGTCGAGTGGAGCACGATGTCGGCGCCGAATTGCAGCGGCTGCTGGAAGTACGGCGTGGCGAACGTATTGTCGACGACGAACAGCGCCTTCGCCTTGCGTGCGACCTCGCCGGTCGCCTTGAGATCACACAGTCGCATCATCGGGTTGGTGGGCGTCTCGGCGTAGACGATCCTGGTGTTGGGTGTGACCGCGGCCGCAACGGCTGCGGTGTCGCCGCCGTCCACGAACGTGAACGTGAGGCCGAGCCGTGCCCAGATGTGCGTCATCTGCCGGTGCGACCCACCATACACGTTTTCACCGCTCACGACGTGATCGCCTGCCGACAGCAGCTTCATCACGGCGTCGAGCGCCGCCAACCCGGAGCCGAACGCGAATCCGTGCAGGCCGCCCTCCAGCGCGGCCACATTGCGCTCGAGCGCCTCGCGCGTGGGATTGCGGGTGCGGGCATACTCGTAGCCCTTGTGACGCCCCAGTCCCTCCTGGATATAGGTGGAGGTCTGGTAGATGGGCGTCATCACCGCGCCGCTTAAGGGATCGCCGACGTACCCGGCGTGCACGGACCGAGTCGCAAAGCGGTGCGCGAGATCGTGTTCTGCGACACGCGTCATGGCCGGAACGTAAGGGCCGCTTCCGCCAGGGGCAAGCGACACATACGTTAGGCACGCGATGCCACCGTTCTCAGGAATGCGTTGTCTCGTCGTCGACGACGAGCCGCGGCTGCGCCGGGTGCTGGTGCGCCTGCTCGAAGGCGAAGGGTTCGCGTGCGCGGAAGCGGGCTCGGGCGTCGAGGCGCTGCAGGAGCTGGAGAAGGGCCCGGCGCCGCTCGTCATCTCCGACCTGCGGATGCCGGAGATGGACGGCGTGACGCTGCTGCGCGAAATCATCTCCCGCTGGCCCGAGACGGCGGTGATCATGGTGACTGCGGTGGCCGAGGTCGAGAGCGCCGTCGCGTGCCTGCAGATGGGCGCCCTGGATTACGTGGCGAAGCCGTTCCATCTCGATGAAGTTCGTGCGCGCGTGTCACAGGCGCTCGACAAGCGCCGGCTCATCATCGAAAACCGCACCTACCAGCTCGGCCTCGAAGAGCGCGTCGAGGCACAGGCGCGGCGCATCGAAGAGCTGTTTCTCGAAGGCGTGCACGCCCTGGTGTATGCGCTCGAAGCGAAAGACGCGTACACGCGCGGCCACTCGATGCGAGTCGCGAATTACTCGGCCGCGATCGCCCGCGCGTTGGACCTCGATGGCGATCTCATCGACACGATCGCGCTCGGTGCCGAGCTCCATGACGTCGGGAAGATCGGCGTGAGCGAGAGCGTGCTGCATAAGGCGGGAAAGCTGTCCGATGCCGAGTACCGCCACATCATGGAGCATACCGTGATCGGGGCGCGCATTCTCGGGCCGCTGATGCGTGATGCGCCCGGGGCGCTGGCGATCGTACGGTCGCACCACGAGCGGTTGGATGGCACGGGGTCCCCCGACGGTCTCAAAGGCGACTTGATCCCGTTCGAGGCCCGGTTGGTGAGCGTTGCCGATGCCTTCGACGCGATGACGAGCGTGCGGCCCTACCGGCCCTCGCTGTCGGTCAGCCATGCGATGCGCGAGCTGGAAGAAGGAAAGGGCGTCCAGTTCGACCCGGAGATCGTCCAGGCGTTCCTGCGCGCCTTCGCCGAGCAGACCGCGCTCCCCATCCCGACCCCGCAGCTGCAGCCGCTGCGCCTGCCGACCCGAGCCATGGAAGCCCGGAGGGCGTGAACAACGTCCAGCAAAAACGTCGAGTAAAACCGTCGAGTAAAACCGTCGAGCTAGACCGTCCAGCAAGACCTCGCGGGAATCCGATTGCTGGTGGCGTCGGTAGGATGACGTGGAAACCATCGCACCGCAATCATAACGGCATGGTATTACGTGCCGAGCCCAGTCGCCTACTGGTATTTCAGGTCGCCGAGAGCATCGCCAACGATTGCACGACTCTGGCCCAAACATTCAGGGGTCCGGGCGTCTTTGCCCGCGCCGATCAGCTGGTCCGGGCTTCCCATTCTATCGTCGCCAACATCGCCGAAGGATGTGGCAGAGGATCCGTGGCCGACTTTCGGCGCTTCTTGCTGATCGCGCGCGGCTCAGCGCACGAGACGCTCGCGCAACTGCGGCTCGTTGAACCCACAACCGCAGAGCAACGCAGTCTCGTGCGCTCAGTGGAGAGTCGCACGTTTCTGGTGCTCAAGCTCCTCACGCGATTACACGCGCATCCACCGCCAGAGTAGCTACGGTTTTGGTCCACGCCTTCGCTTGACGCGGTTTCTCGACGCCTTTTGCCATTAGATTGAGCGTCCATGTCCGACACTCTCATGGTCAGCGTGTCGGGGGTTCGAGGTCTGGTCGGTACCGACCTCACTCCCGAAGTCGTCGCCCGCTGGGCGGCGGCGTTCGGAACGTGGGCAAGAGCGGGGAAGGGGGACGGGGGACGAGGGAAGGGTAAAACCCGCGTTGTGTTGGGTCGCGACGCGCGCACGTCCGGCCCGATGTTCACGGCCGCTGCAATTGCCGGCCTCCAGTCGGTTGGATGCCATGTAATCGATGTGGGCTTAGTTGCTACTCCCACGGTACAACTCGCCGTCGAGCATCATCGGGCCGCCGGCGGCATCATTCTCACCGCCAGCCACAATCCGATCGAATGGAACGCCCTCAAGTTCGTCGGCCCTGATGGCATCTTTCTTGATGGTGTGGCGGGCACGCGGGTACGCGAACTGGCAGCGGGCGGGGAGAATTCCCTGCCACGAGCCACCTACGATGCGATCGGCGGTGTGGAGGCGGATGCGGACGCGATTTCCCGCCATCTCGCCGCCGTCCTCGCGCTGCGGGGAGTCGATGTTCGGGGGATCCGGCGGCGCCGCTTCCGTGTCGCGCTCGACTGCGTGCGCGGAGCCGGTGGAGCCGTGATGCCGGAGCTGCTCGAGCGACTCGGTTGCCGCGTGGCGGCGATCAACACGCAAACGGACGGGTTGTTTCCCCGGCCGCCCGAGCCGGTGCCCGAGAACCTGAAGGCATTCGGCGCGCTGGTGCGACGGAAGAAAGCCGACATCGGAATTGCCGTCGATCCGGATGTCGATCGGCTGGCGATCGTGGACGAACGCGGCAATCCGATTGGCGAAGATTACACGCTCGCGTTTGCCATCCGAGCGGTATTGGGGAAGAGGAACGGGGGACGGGGGAAGGGCAAAACCGTCGTGTGCAATCTTTCGACGAGTCTCGTCGTCGAGGATGCCGCGAAGGAGTTCGGCGCGATGGTTGTCCGCGCACCTGTCGGTGAAGCGCACGTCGCGCGGAAGATCAACGAGCTGAACGCGGTGATCGGTGGTGAAGGGAACGGGGGAGTGATGTATCCGGCGCTGCACGTGGGACGCGATGCGCCGGTGGCTGGGGCGCTGGTCCTGGGCCTGCTCGCCCGCGAGCAGGCAGCTGTGAGTGAACTCGTCGCGCGAGCGCCGCGTTACACGATCGTCAAAACAAAGGTGGAGCGCGGAATGCGGAATGCGGAACGCATGGGTGGGGTCTATGCGGCGCTGCGCGCGCGGTTTCCGGAGGCGAGCGCTGATACACAGGATGGACTGCGGCTCGCCTGGCCGGACCGGTGGCTGCATGTGCGGCCATCGGGCACGGAACCGATTATTCGGCTGATCGCGGAAGCGCCATCGCGCGCCGACGCAGAAAAATTGATAAATGAAGGGCGGCGCTTATGTGCGGCATCGTAGGATACACCGGGAAACGAGCAGCGGCACCCGTGGTGCTCGAGGGCCTGAAGCGGCTCGAGTACCGCGGCTATGACTCGGCGGGGCTGGCGGTCGTCAACGGCGGCCTCGAGGTGTTTCGCGCGCCCGGGAAAATCGCGGTGCTCGAGCGCGAGCTGGGCGCCACCC